>OFRM01000378.1_pt1 | contig 19441 bp, 21 predicted proteins | sample 1543101 | NCBI WGS metagenome assembly OFRM01 (sample SAMN07774223, study PRJEB24372) | wastewater metagenome | isolation source: Exp Tend VB 0WW | collected 2016-02
TCTCCTCCTCGGGCGCGACCTTCGCCGCGTCCGCGAGGAACGTCAGCCGCGCGGCCTCCCACTCGGGCGAGGCGCCGGCGACGGGCCGACGGAGGAGGACGCGGGCCTCGCGAACGACCTCGACGGCGGCCTCGCGGCCCGGGCAGCACCCGGCGGCGAGGAGGAGGGCGACGACGAGCGTGCGCTTCACGGCTTCACCTCGGGCGGCTTCGTGGCGGCGAGCGCGGCGAGGAACTCGGGGTCTCGCCCGTGGGCCGCGAGGAACGCGGCGAACGTCGCCCGGCGCTCCTCGGGCGGGTCCTCGCCGTCGACGAGGTCGAGGATCGACTCGGCGCTCGCGACGACGCGCTTGGCGCCTCGGGCCCACGCCTGGACGCGCGGCCACGAGGCGCCCCCGAGGACGGAGAGGAGCCCCACGACGACGGGGACCCACGCTGGGACGCCCAGGGGCTCGGCGGCTTGCTCGGCGAGGTGGATCACTTGCCGCCTCCGTGGGCTTCGATCGCGGCGACCTTGAGCTCGAGGGCGCGGATCCGGTTCTCGGCGCCCTCGCCCTGGGCCACCTTGCCCTCGAGGCGGATCACGGCCTCGCGGAGGGCCTGGACCTCGCGGGCGACGCCCGAGCCGGTGAAGGCCCCGCCAGCGGCGATCACGACGGCGACGATCGCCGAGGCGAACGGCCCGGCGTCCCTCGCGACGCGGCGGAGGTCGGTGGGCTCGGCGGCGGGATCGCTCACGCGGACCTCGGGGGCCAGGACCAGTGCCCCGGCGTCGGAGAGTTGGCGAAGGGCACGGACTCCATGAAAAATGACCCGCCTAGATACGACCAAACCTCTAGGTTTGGGGTGCCGTCCGGGTTCACCCAGACGACGATCGCGGCCAGGGCGTCGGTTCTGCCTTCGCCCTTCTCGGACCTCGTCTTGTAGTGGACGATCCGGCCGACGGTGATCGGCGGCGGCTTGCCTTCTTCGCTCACGGGCTGACTCCTGGGCGCGTCCCCGGGAAAAGGCGAGGCGGGGCCGCCATAGCCCGCTTCGAGACCTCGTCGAGGGCGAACGCGAGAGCGGCCTCGGCGTCCTCGACGGCGGCGACGGGGAGGGCCAGGACGCCGGCCTCGTAGCACGCGGCGAGGGCTGCGGCGTGGGCGTCCTCGGCGCGGCCGAGAAGGCGAATGCCCGCAGCCTCGGCGGCGACCCCGAAGGCTTCGGGGTCGCCATGCCTGGACGGCTGGCGGCCGAGTATGTCGCGGACGTGGTTGTAGGCCGTCTCGGCCGCGCCGAGGGCGATCTTCGCGCGTTCGAGCGCGGCGAGGAGGGGGCTCGAGGCCCCCCGCACGTTCTTCTCGAGGCGCGCGTTGTGGACGGCGGCGCCGGGCGCGAAGGCGTCCACGTTACTTGCTCGTAACGCGGAGGACAGACGTGATCGTGTTGCTCGAGGAGATCGTGACCGAGACGCCGGCCGGGAGCGTGATCCCCTGGGTCCCGCAGAGGTCTGGCCCGAAGCTGTAGGGCGTGTTCGCCGCGAGGTAGATGTTCGCGATCGTGGTCGAGCCCGAGCGGAGGGCGTGGACGCCGGCCGTGCCCGAGGAGATCGTCCCGCCGTAGAGCGTGAGGCTCTGCGTCGAGGCGGCGGGGGTGGCGAGGTCGATCCCGCCGGCGGCGGAGCCCGTCACGGTCTGCCAGCCGCCCGTGACCGTCGTCCCGTACTGGGTGACGGCGAGGAGGGGCGAAGCGAACGCGCCGACGAGGGCGAGCGCGAGGACGGCGAGGACGGCGACGAGTCGGTTCTTCACGAGGGGACTCCTTCGGCGGGGCCTTCCCCGCTCGGGGTGAAGGGGAGGACGAGCCCCCCCGAGGTGAACTCGGCCGACGCCTTCTCGGCCGCTACGACGTCGGCTTCGAGCGACGCGAGGCCGTGCTCGGCGTTGAGGACGAGGGCCGTGGGGAGGGCGGCGACGACGGCTCGGGCGTGGAGGGCGTGGAGCTTGCCGAGGAGGGCGTGGGCGTCGGCGAGCCACTCGCGGAGGGCGCCCTCCTGCTCGACGTTCGCGTGCTTGAGGAGGGCCTCGACGGACTTCGCCGTGGCCTCGAGCGAGCCCGCTCGACTGGAGACCGTGCCGAGCGCGTGCAGGGCGGCTTCCTGAGCCTTCAGGGCTCGCCGGCGAGTCGTGGCCTCGGGGCTCAGGTCGTAGGGCTTGGGCTTGCCGTTGAGCTTCACAGGACCCCTCCGCTGATCTCTTCGACTCGAGCGATCGAGACTGTTCCGCCGGACGCGAGGCGCAGGGAGTAGGCGATCGCCGTCGTGCCTGTCGAGTAGACGCGCGACGACAGGACGAACGTGTAGATCGCGTTCGCCGTGAGCGCCGTTCCGCCGTTGAGGGCCATGTCGAGGCTCGTCGCGCCGCTCGTCTCGCGCAGGTAGAGGACGCCGCTCGTCTGGACGCAGATAGTGATCCGCATGGCCGAGTTCGCCCGGAGCGGCACGAACGTCGACGCGAACACGGCCGAGGAAACGCTCGCCGTGTTCCACGTCTGCGCGAGCGGGTTGCTGTCCGGGTTGGCCTGGGCGTGGGCGACGCGCGGGACGACGCCGGTGAGGTGGCCGGCGGCGCCGAAGCCCAGGACGGCTCCGAGGAGGAGGGTGACGAGGACGCGGGATCTCACTGGGTGGGCTCCTTCGGGGCCTCGGGCTCGGGCGCGGCGAGGGCCGCCTCGATCGCCTCAGCCGAGGCTCGGTGTTGGGCGGCCTCGCGCCGGGCGCTCTGGGCCTCGCCCAGAAGGCGACGGCCCTCGGCCTCGAGCGCCCCGGCCTGGTCCTCAAGGATCTTGACGGCGTGGGCGGCGAGGGCTCGGACGGAGCCCGGGGGGATTTTCTGACTCATTCCCAAAGGGTAACCCGGGGACCGGCCCGGGTCGAGAATCTCACGGGTAGGCGGCGGGCGGCGCGAGGGACTCCAGGTAGCCCGTGACCCAGAGGTAGGCGCATGGGTCGCCCGGGGACGCGCCCGCGAAGCCGATGTCGACCGACTGGGCCCCCGAGGTGACGATCGGAGAGGCGACCGAGGACGTGGCCGCGCCCGCGGCGCAGAGCAGGGTCGCGGGCCGGTTCACGGCGGCGGCCCCGGCGCCCGAGCGTCGGAGGATGATCTGGTTCGCGATCGCCGGGGTGGACAGGAGGGGGTTGAGGATCGCGACCGTCGCCGTCGGCGGGACGGCCTTGTGGAGCGAGATCGGCGTCCACCCGGCGACCGGGTCCGCGCCCCAGAGCGGGGCGAAGGGGTGGCCCGAGGCCACGTCCTCCTCCCACTGGCGCTCGCGCGTGTCCTGGCCCGACTCCGAGAACTCGTAGAGGGCCGAGGCCCCTCCTCCGTCCGCGTAGTTCAGGACAGCGCTCAGGCGCCGGAACGCCTCGCCGTAGGTCCCCGGCGTGACGACGTTGACGTAGGGCGTGGACCGCTGGGTCGAGAGGAAGACCGTCGTGCCCGAGGGGCCCTTGCAGAGCCAGGGGAAGAACCAGACCGGGTCACAGGCTGCGTTGCCCGAGAGTGGGCGCCCCGCGTAGGCGAGGGTCGAGGCCGCGGTGCTCGGGGCGTTGTCGACCGTGTAGAGGGTCGCGTTCGTGATGATCTCGAGGACCCGAGTCCCGATCGCCGGGATCGTCCCGAGTTCGACGGTCGGGCTCTCGATCACGTTCATGCCGCCGACGCCCGCGGCCAGGTAGAACGAGTTGACCGTGAGCGTGTTTTCGCTGTCGACCGAGACGACCGTCCGGTAGCCGCCGAGCACGGCCGACCCGAGGCCGACGAGGTCGCCGACCTTCGGGGCGAGGACCCCTCCCGAGAGCCAACGGGCCGAGGCCGGACCCGTGACCGTCGTCGAGACGTTCGAGTAGGTCGTCGTCCCCGCAGCTTCGAGCGCCCGCGGCTGGAAGTCGGTGTAGAACGAGTTGCCGCCGAGGCCCGACACGACGTTCGTGGCGATCGTCGTCGACACGTTTCCGGGGAGCTGGAATGAGTCGTTGCCGAGGGCGGCGCCGTTCGAGACGAGGTCGGCCTGGACCTCGGCCGGGAGGATGATGTTGGTCGCGTCGGCCTGGTCCCTCGCCGCGCCGCTCGGGACGATCACGACGGGGCTCCCCGTGCGGATCGGCGAGAGCCCGTAGAGGAAGCCCGGGGGGTGCCTGAACGACCCGTCCTCGACGATCTCCTCGCCGCCGAGCTCGATCCGGCGCGAGGCGCAGTTCATGCGGATCGCCTCCCAGTCGTCGTTCCCGTCGACGTCCGTCTGCTCGGTGACGTAGTCGCCGGTCTCGGGCTCGCGCTGGATCTTCCAACCGTCGACGACCTGCCCCTTCTCGTTCGGGTTGCCGAGCCCGAAGTAGGCGTTCGTCCCGGCGAGGAGCCCGGCCTCGCCCTCGATCGGCTGGTCCTGGCCGGTGATGAGCTTCCCCCCGTCGACGGGGGCGGGGGTGAGGAGCCACCCGCCGCGCCGGGACGCTCCCGGGCAGGGGATCCCGGCGCGGAGGAGGACGGCGTCGGTCGTCTGGTCCCGGAACGCGAGGAGTCGCGCCGAGATCGGGGTCTCGGCCCACTCGCGGACGGCGCTCTGCGGGATCGTCGACCGGTAACGAGCGTCGAAGCCGCCGTCGGTGTAGTCGGGCGCCCGGGCGAGGAGCTCGGGCACGGACACGGCCATGGTCGAGCCCGCGACCTGGGCGCAGGGGACGCGGAGGGGCTCGACGGGCTGGCCGATCTGGCCGCCGGGGACGGCGAAGTTGGTGGGCGGCGGGAGGCCGAACGGAGGGCGCAGGGGCGGGAATGGCGAAGGGTTCCCGCCGGGAGGGCGCGGGCCGGGCGGTCGAGGAGGGTCGCCGGGCTGAGGCGGGCGAGGCGGGAACGGGTCGAGCGGGCCGCCGCCGGGAGCCCCGCCTCCTCCGCCCGGGCCGCCCCCGGGACCACCCCCGGGCCCTCCTCCGGGGCCGCCCGGGAACCCAGGGAAGCCCGGCACGAACGGGTCGCCTCCTCCGGGGGGCGGAGGGTGCGGCGGGGGAGGGCCTCCGCCTGGAGGCGGGGGCGACCCCGGGGCGCCGGGCTGGCCCGGGAGCCCGGGAACGAACGGCGTGTCCTGGTGGGGCGGCGGGACGAGGCCGAAGACCGAGGGCGTCTGGAACTTCCGCAGCCCCTCCTTGCGCTGCCCGAGCCAGTCGTGGCCCTCGAGCACGTCGTTCCGCAGGAGCGTCTCGACCCAGATCGGGCCGCCCTGGGTCGTTGGCTCCCAGGCGTCGAGGTCGAACTTGAGCGGCGCGTCTCCCGTGGGGCCGAAGTAGATCGACCCCTCGGAGACATGCTTCGAGTTCACCGGCTCGCCTTCGGGCGTGACGGCTAGGCGGTGCTGGTCGACGAACGCGCCGACCTCCATAGACCCGCCGGCGCGGGCCGAAGCCGCGGCGAGCACCTGGCCGCTTCCGCCGACGCCGGGAGCCGACTTCTCGGCCGTGGGCGGGGCGCCCCCAGGAACGGGCGCGGGCGGGTCAATGATCGGCCGTTCGCTCGGCGCGAGAAACGGGTCGGCCGCTCCCTGGTTCGTGGGAGGGCCGCGGGTCGTGCCCGTGGCGTCGACCGTCGTCCCGCCCCTCGACGCGGGGGCGCCTCCGCCCGTCGTCTGCCTGGGGGCTCCCCGGGGAGCTCCCGCGACGCCCCCCGAGTCGGCGACGACGCCTCGCCCGGCCTGGCCCTCGGCGCCGAGCCCGAGTTGCCAGGCGAGGCCGCCCGGGGCGAGCGTGGGGTCCCCGCCGCCGAACGAGACGACGCCCGAGACGGGGAGCCGGTAGACGCGCGAGAGGGAGTGGAGCCGGGCCCAGCGGGCCGGGTCGAGGTCTCCCTCGGGTGTCACGTCGTAGACGCGCGATCCCATGGGCCCGCGAGGAGCTCCGCCCCGGTGGATCGCCGCGAGGATCCCGCCCGACGGGACGAAGGCGACCTCTTGGCGCTCGAGGACGGTCAGCGGGAGCGTGACGCCCGGAGTCCCGCCGGCGACTGGGTCAGAGGTGGGGCCGACGACGCGCTGGGGCTCGAGGGAGGGGTCCTCTCGCCACCCGCCGGCGCCCGTCGTCTCGAGGGCCGGGACGGCGCGGAACACGCCCGGGACGGTGGGCTTGGCCCCGTAGGCGTCGACCGCCGGCGGGTCGCCGGAGATCGCCCGGGAGGGCGCCGCGTAGAGCCAAAGCGGCGTCTTCCTCGCGGCCGACGGGCGGATCCTCCAGAGGGCCCCGCCTATGTCGTAGCCGCGCGACCCGGGGGCGTAGGAATACTGCCCGGTCACCTTCGCGATCCCGAGGACGCGGACCTTCTGGGAGAGGACGCGGACGGTGTCCGGCCACGGGCCTAGGACGCCGTCGTCGTGGTGCTGCGCCGGGAAGAAGCCGACGCGGTTGATGTCGGCCAGGTCGCTCACGAGCGGGCTCCGAGGGCGCGGAAGAGGATCGCACGCGAGGCGGGCGACAGGAGCGACTCGACGTTGAGCGGGGGTGAGACTTGGGCGCAGGTGAGGCCCGTGTAGAGGCCGCCCTCCCCGTCGAGCTTGAACGAGACGGCGCTGCACGAGCCCATCGGTCGGAGGGCCGGCGTCCAGCCGATGTCGGCCGAGCCCTCGAAGTGGTCGAGGTAGATCGCCATGAGCGAGGCCGCGAGGGCGCCCGAGAGGTCCGTGAGTTCGCCGAGGTTGACGGGGGTCAACCCCTCGACCTGGCCGCTCTCCGTGAACAGCCCGAGGATCTGATTCCTCAGCCCGTCGTCCCAGGCGATCCTGGCCGTCGTGAGCCCGGGCCCGACGCGGAGCTCGAAGGCCGGCCCCTTCCCTGGAGGCTGCGGGGCGGCGCCGAGCCTGGCGACGGCGGCGCTCGGCTGAACGACGATCTTGTGGAGCGACGCCTCGGAGTTCGGGCCCCACGGGATCGCCGAGAAAATGAACGCCACGCGGGCCGTGTAGGTGAGCTTCGCGAAGCACCACGAGACGACAGCGGCGGCTTCATTCACCTCTTGCACGTCGTTCGACGGGAGGTCTTGGACGAGGCTCGGGGCCGTCTCTCCGGTGTAGCCCTGGGGATCGCCCACGTAGCTCAGGCGAAACACGCCGGTGATCGGGTCGACGACGCTGAGGATCGCCGGCGAGGTCGTCGTGCAGGACGTGAGCGGGAACGGCTGGCCCGGGAACGACGTGTCCGCGTAAGCCTTCGTCGGGCCCGGCGTCTGGCCGACGTTCGGGGGGATCACGTTGAGGTTCCACCCCGCCTTTTTCATGGACGGGATCCCCTGAATCGTCGGGCGTCGGCAGTAGTCGGCCCAGACGGAGGACGGCTGGCGCGTCCCCGTCGAGGGGTCGAGGAGGGCCGCGCGGAGGGGGCGGATCGAGCCCGGGACGCACCTCGCGGCGAAGCGTGGGTTGAGCCGCCAGGCGAGGCGGTAGTCCCGCATGATCGCCCCGACGCGACCCTGCCAGAGGTAGCTCGGTTCGCTGTTCAGGGCCATGACGTAGAGCCGCTGGAGTTCGCCGCCGTGGTAGGCGTCGCAGATCCGGCGGCGCGTGATCGGGCCCGGATCGAGCCCCGTGTTCACTCGGTCGGCCTTGAGGTTGACCGCCGCGAGGAACGAGTCGACGGGGACGAACATGCCCTGGATCGCCGTGTAGGCGGGGCCGCCGAGCTCCGGGTCCGTGACGCCCGGGAGCGTGAGGTCGGTCACCTGGACGACGTTCGTGACCACGGGCTGCTCGGTCGAGAGGCGCTCCTGGGTCGCTCCGTCCTGGAGCTCCCGCCCGTCGGCGCGGACCTCGACCTCGCGCGTGTAGAGGACGCGGATCTCGTGGGGCGCCACGTTCGTCATGGAGATCCAGCGCAACATGCCGCGAGCGAAGAGCGAGTAGGGGACGAGGCGCTCGATCATGGCGCGCTCGGCGCCCATGAAGCCGTTGACGAAGACGATCGCCCCGTCGAGGTCCACGAACACGTCGACGCCGCCGATCAGACCGAGGGCCTGGCCGAGCGAGACGTTCGAGGCCGCATCGGCCTGAATGTCCTGCGGGACGAAGGCCGAGCGCGAGCCCACGGTCGACTCGTCGCGGAACGTGATCGGGGCCCGAGGCGGGTTGCAGAGCGTCGGCGCGAGGGCGCAGACGCCCTGCACGTCGGCCATGACCTCGGCCGCCGTGTAGGGCCGCGGGGCGTTCACGCCGAAGGCGTCCCCCTTGAGGCTCGGCGTGGCGTAGGTGGGCGTCTCGATCGGGGCGAGCGTCTCCTGGGGGACGCCGTCGACTTGAAGGAGCCGCTTCTGTCCCGAGGAGCCGAGCCGCACGTTGTAGGAGCGGAAGGCGCGCTTCCGGGGGAGATACCAGCGGACGTCGGAGAGGCGCACGATCCGCACGAGCGGGTCGCCGCCCGGCACTTCGTTGACGACGACGACGCGCTTGACCGTGACCTTCTCGCCGCCTCCGTCGGCCGGGGTGAAGACGATCTCGACCTCGGCCTCGGCGAGGACCTTGGCCGCCACGTCCGGCGGGAGGGCCCAGAGGATCTCGGGAGCCCCGAGGCCCATGGTGAGCGTCCACTCGTGGGCACCGTAGTAGCCTCCGGGGACGGGTAGCCCGGCGATCGTCAGCGTCGGGATCGAGCCCATGGGCTACCGTCCCACGGTCGCGGGAGCTTGCCCGGCGACGGGCGCGGACGAGCCGCCGGCCGACCCGGCGACGTTCCGGGCGACCCAGACGAAGTTCTCCGTGGTCGATCCCGACTCGACCGCGACCGGCCCCGACCCGAGGGCGTAGATCCCCGTGACCTTCGTCTCGGCGTCCGTCGTGACCGGGCCTTGCCGGACCCACCCAGGGATCGTTACGACCGGGAGGAGGAGGTTGCCGAGGGAGAACGAACCGCCGGAGCGGAACACGGCGGACATGACGCGGACCCGCGTGCGCCGCTGGAGTCCCTGCTGAACGTAGTAGTCGTGGGGGCTCCCCGTGTAAGCGGGATCGAGCCGGACGCCCGCGTCCTCCCCGACGCGGTTCGTCTCGTGGAACTCGAACAGGTCCCCCTCGACGCCTCGCGCGAGTATGTCGCACGTGACCGTCGAGTGGGTCACGTCGAGAGTCGGCACGAACGAGTCGATCGCGACGACGGCGAGCCCGAGGACGGCGGGGATCCTCGCGAGGAGGTAGGGCGCGACGACGTTCGCGAGCTTGTCGTTGAGGTCGACGCCGACCCGGAAGCTCGCCTGGTAGCGGATCACGAACCGCACGAACCGCCGGACCTGCGTCGACTGGCCCGAGCCTCCTCCGGGGGAGAGCGTCTGAGGGGCGCCCCCAGGGACCGGACCCGAGCGCGAGACCGTGGCCGGAGCCGAGCCCCCTATGGGGTTCCCGCCCGCTCTCGTGACGACGGCAGCGCCGCTCGGCGGGAGGCCGCTGCTCTGCCCTCCGGCCGTCTCCTGGGGCACCGGCGAGTCCGCGAACGGCTCGCGGATCGAGGAGAAGAGCATGGTGTCGTCAATGATCTCGGGGTCGTCGAGGTCGGTTGCCTCGGGGCTCTGCCTCGCGATCAGCTCGTTGTAGATCCGCGTGAACTCGAGCCGGTCGTCCTGCTCGTTCGGCGTCACGTCCTGGCGCGCGAGCTCGGCGTCGTCGCCGACCGTGAGCGCCCCTCCCTGGGCCGTCGTGAACGCCGCCAGGATCGCCGCCGAGTGGGTCGGCTCGTAGGTGGCGTAGTTGACTGTCGCCGCGGCCGCGGCCTGGAGAGGCGACGCGGTCGCGAGCGTGCGGAGGTAGGTGCCGCGGATCGTGATCCGGCGGAGCCCAGAGGGGAGGTAGTCGATTTTGTAGGTCGAGCCGCGCCGCCCGTCGATCTGCCGCGAGTAGACGCGGCGGAACGTCCCGAGCACGGCCCGCGCGTCGTCCTCGGGGGCGTCTTGGTCCGTGAGCGTCCACGTCGCCGCCGGGTCGATCAGGACGAGCCGCGCCCGGCAGTAGGTCTCGGCGTAGGCGTCGTAGGTCTCGCGCGCCTGGCGGCCCGCCACCGCCGGGCTCGTCGTCGTGGGCGAGGCCGTGTAGCTTCCCGTGATCGTGACCGTCGGCCGCTCGCTCACGTCCGAGTGGAGGTTGACGGACGCGCCCTGGAGCCAGCTTTGGGCCGCGAGGACGACGGGGAGAAGGATCCTCACGCGGAACTCGTAGCCCTGGGAGAGCCCGGTCGAGGTCGCGTCCGTGAGCTTGTCGAGGACGGGCGCGGCGTTGAGCCCGAGCTGGCCCGTCGTCGCCACGCTTGGCGTCGAGACGAACATGACCGTCCCGCCGAAGGACACGGAGAGACCGGCGCGGTAGGTGCGGAGCGCGTTCTCGATCGTCGCCTTGTTCGCCGCGAGGTTGGAGACGGACGTGCCGGAAATCACGAAACGGCACGTGAACTCGGCGTAGCTAGTTCCGTCCGCGTCGCAGTTCTCGTTGAGCCCGAAGCGGTCGAGGATCTGGCTCGGGACGGTAGCTCCCGAGCCGCCGATCGTGATCGAGTTGTAGGTGAAGGACTCGTCTCGGGCCATTTAGTTGCACCCCGTCTGCGACAGCCCGAAGGCGACGGCGCCGTTGCTCAGGCCGACGCGGTGGACGATCCTCGTGGCGTTCGCCTCGGCCTTGTAGGCCGCGCGCTCGCGGAGGACCTCGCGCTTCCCCGCCTGCTCGATCTGGGCGTTCGTGAAGTTCACCCCGTAGCGCGCGGCCTCGCCCACGAAGCTCGAGACGCGCCCCGCGGCTCGGTCGTGGGGCGCCCGGATCGCGTCCGAGAAGGCGTTGTACTGGGCCGAGAGGATCGGGCCGACGACGGGGATCTGGCCGACGGTCGCGTCGATCGCGCCCTTCCCGGCGCCGAGGGCCCCGTAGGCTCCGACGGCCGTGGCGCTCGAGGCGAGGGCGGGAGGGAGCGAGGAGACGGCCTGGCCGAAGCCCTGGACGGCTCCGCCGAGCGCCGCCCCGGCGACACCGGCGATTCCGCCTGCGATCCCTCCGCCGCCGCCCATGCCCGGGGCTCCTCCCCCGAACGAGGGGAGCCCGAGCGGCGACGGTGCGCCGCTCCCGTTGGGGGCCGAGGCTCCTCCGGCGCCGCCCCCCTGCGCCCCGAGGAAGCGCCCGGCGGCGCCACGAGCCTTGGACGAGAACCGCTCGGCGAGGGCGTCGAGGGCGCTCCCTGCCCGAGCGAGGTCGCCCCCGTCCGGCTCGATCTTGAGCGTGATCGTCTCTTGCAGGGACGCCATTAGGCCACCACGCTCGTCACGGTCGCCGAGGCCGAGTAGACGGTCAAGGGCGTCGCGGGCTGCGTCCCGGCGATCGGGTCACGGCCTTCGTCGTAGGTCGCGAAGATCGCGTAGCTCCACGTCCCGGGGCCGGGCGTGTCGACGACGCCCGAAGCGAGCCCCGAGACCGTCACGCCCGTCCCCGCCGAGGGCGACGTGGGCGCCACGGCTCCCGCCGCGCGCCTCACGACGAGCCCGACGAGATCCCACCTCGCCGGGCTCGTGGGGCCCGGGAGGAGCCAGGAGAGCGTCACGGAGCCCGCGAGGCCGGTCCCGAGCGCCCGCGTGACCGGGGCGAAGCCGGGGGCCGTCTGGAGGGGGCGGCGCCCGACGAGCTCGATCGGCCGCGAGGCGACGAGTCCGGGCGTGTCGCGGGCCTCGACGCGGGCGTCCGACGCCCCGACGACGCGGACGCCCATGCCCACGGTCCCGGCGCGGAGCCCCTCGATCACGGCGGGGACGAGCTCCTCGACGCCGCGCCCCGCGCTCACTCCGAGGCTCGTCCGGTTCGCCCCCTGGACCGCGGCCCCGCCCGCCGCGTCGTTGGCGTTCGCCGCGAACACGAAGACGAACCAGCGGGCCTCGTCCACGATCTGCGAGTGCTCGGGGAGGTAGGTCACGGGCCCCGGCGTCACAACCGCGCAGGGGAAGCGCGTCGCCTTCTGGAGCCACGACGGGTCGACGGCCGAGCACCACACTTGCCCGAGGACCGGGTCGGCCGGGGAGTCGGCCCAGGCGAGGGCCGCGAGAATCTTGAGGATCTGCTGCGTGACCTGCCACGGGTTCACGGCTCACCTCCGCGCGTCTTCGAGGCCGGCCCGGGCGAGGGCCCGAGCTCGCGAGACCGGCGGCGCCGGCGCGGGGGCGGCCGGGAGGAGGCTGCGAAGCGCCCGGGCCGCGGCGGCCTCGACCCGCTCGGACTCGTCGGCCTCGACCGCCTCGAGAGCGTCCACGACGAGCTCGAGATCGGCGGCTTCGAGCGCCGCCGCCTCGGCGAACGAGAGCGCCCCGCGGGCTCGCAGGACGAGGCACCACACGGCGAAGCGCCGCGCCCGGGCGCGCTCCTGGGGCGTCGTCTCGGACTCGCTCACAGGGTCAGGTTCTCGATCTTGCCGACCTCGAGGACGCGGTTCGACGAGTCGAGGTAGGCGAGGACGACGACCGCGTGTTCGTTCGGAGCGAGGATCGAGTAGGCCACCCGTTGTTGCGCCGGACCCACCGTGAACTCGGGGTTCCGAATGAGGACGCCGGGCTGTCGCACGTCGTCCGGGGCGAAGAGGAGCGAGACGCCGTCGCCGAGCCGGACGCCGGGTTGGAGCGTCGCGCCGACGTTGGGCTCGACGAGGTTCGTGGCCCCCGAGAAGCCTCCCCCGCTCGTCGTGTTGTAGGCCCACAACTTCTTGAGGACGTCGAGGTCGTATTGGACGAGGACGAAGGCGAACGAGAGCACGTTGCGGCCGACGACGCGCCCGGCCTGGAGCCCTCGCGACTCAGCGTGGATCGGGACCGACTCCTCGAGGCGCTCGAGCGCCGCCTCGCGGACGTAGCCGAGGGCCGTCCCGCCGTGCGGGAACGGCAGGAGCAGGCCCGGCTGGGTCGGCCCGAGACAGAGGCGCCCCGGGATCGTGAGGGCCTGGGCCGCGTCGGCGACGCTCACGAGGGATCCGCGAGGAGGGTGAACGTCGGGGGCTGGCCGGCGCCGAGCGATCCGTCGGCCGTGTTGTCGGTGTAGGTCGTGGTGACGTTGTCGGCGATCGTCGTGAGGAGGAGGAGGGGCGTCGTCGTGCCCGTGGCGCTCCGGTAGACCTTGCGCGAGGCCGTGCCGCTCGGGCCAGCGAGGATCCCCGTGACCGCGACCTTGCCGTCGGCCGCGTTGTTGACGACGTTCACGGCCGCGCTGGCGGCCGAGGGTGGCCCCTCGACTCCGAGGGCGTCGACGTTCGTGTAGGCGTAGACGTGCGTCCCGTTGGTGACGTTGCCCGCGCCTGCTCCCGCGAGGGCCGCGCTCGGCGCCGCCGTCGGAGCCGGGGCCGTCGAGGGGAGGCACTGGCCGAAGCTCCACCGGAGCCACCGCTGGATCTTTCCGCTCGCCGCCGCCGACGATTGCGCCGGCTCGGTGTCCGTGATCGTCCCTGTGTCTCGGTACTTCCAGAACGTCGAACCGCCGACGGCGGCATACTGGACGCCGTCTATGTTCAGGTAAGGCGCGAACAAGTAGTCGTCGATCAGGATATACCCGGCCGTGCAGGTGATCGCGATCGAGATCGTGAGGTCGTTCGTGTCGAAGTTCTGGAACCACTGGTCCGTGACCGCGCCGCCGTAGGTCGTCGACCCGAACCGGAGGAGCTGCCACCCGGTCTGTGCCGCGAGCGAGATCGAGACCGACTTGGAGCCGATCGTGAGCGTGACGGTGCCCGTCCCGGCTCCGATCTGCCGGTTCACGGCGATCTGCGAGAAGTAGGCGAGCGCCGCCGCGAGGCTCTTGTTCCCGGTCGAGAGCTTCTGCGAGTAGGTCCACGTCGAGGCCGCGCGGGCGTTGATCTTGAGGCTCGCCGGGGTCGTGCCTTCGAGCGCGCACGGGCGGTAGTAGTTCGTCGTGTCGAGGCCCGTGTCGGCCGCCGTCGCCGAGCCGCCGAGCGTCGTCGTCCAGTTCGTCAGGGCGAAGTCGGACGCGAAGCTCGTCCCCGTCGCCTGAGAGAAGCTCGGGTTCGGGGCGATCGACTGCGTCGTGTCGCCCGAGATCCCGACGATCGCCGTGTTCGTCCCGGCGCCGCGCGTCGCGTCGAGATACTGGAGTGGGTCGACGGAGGGCTGACCCGTAACGAGGAAGACCTCCTGGCCCGGGAGGGTCCCGCTCTGCCGGTCGGCGTTGCAGAAGAACGAGACGACGTCGGCGAAGGACGCCTCGAGCGGCGTCCCGTAGGGGTCGACGAGGAGGCGCTCGATCGTCCCGTTCCCGGTGTTCGATCCGCCGGCCGTCCACGTCCCGCGAGTGAAGAGCCGCGACTGGATCCGGTAGCCGGACGAAATGAAGTAGTTGATCAGGAAGGCGAAGATCGTTTCGTTCGTCGGCGTCGAGACCTTCGGAGTCGTCAGAAGCACGGCCTGGAGCAGAAGCGGCGCGAGCCACGTCGCACCGGTCGCGAGGAACTGCGCCGCGATCCCACGGACGAACGCGAGGGCGTTCGAGTAGGTCGTAGCCGGGCCAGAGGTCGAGCCAGGAGGCCCGTTGTTGAGGTTCGGCGTGTCGTTGTAGGCGACCTGGAGTTGCGTCAGAAACGACCCGGCGAAGTTCGCCCGCTGGTCGTCTACGAGCTTGACGGCGTTCGAGATCGCGACCCAGGTGTTCGCCCAAGTGATCGCCACGGTGTCACCTCACGGACGCGCCGAGGACGTGCTCCCTGGCGATCTTCTGGAACCGACGCCGGTCCTCCGGCGTCACGACGAGGTAGGGGCGCGGCGGGACGTCGATCACGAGCGCCCCTTGAGCCAGTGGCTTCGCGAAGCGCCGCCCCGCCGCGTCCTTCCGCGCGCCCTTGAGGCGCTTGATCCAGGCCCGGACGGTCCGCGCGAGGCTCGGCGGGATCGGGATCGTCTTCTTGCCGCCGAGCTGGACGTCGGAGGCGTAGGCGACGGTCGAGCCGACGACGACGCTCGGGGGGGCGACGGCCCAGGAGATCGAGTCGCGGAGCTCCCGCGTGTCGATCCCGGCCGGGCGGGGCTCCCAGCGGCGCGGGGGGACGGTCGAGCCGCCGCCGGAGAGGTCGGAGAGGATCCCCGCGGCGTTGGGGACCGAGCGAGGCGCCCACTTGATCCCGCCGCGCTCCTGGGCCTGGAAGGCGCCGATCGTCTTGCCGGTGAGGTAGGCCCCAATGGCGTCGAGCGCGGGACGGAGAGCCCGCGCTCGCGCTGCGATCTGGTCGAGGGCGCCGCCCTTCTTGCGAGCCATGGCGCTGGGCCCTCTCAGGAGAATTCCGAGACGCTCCCGTAGGAGCCGCCTCCGGGCGTGGCGAGCCTCGGGACCATGTTCGCGAGTCGCCGGGGCTCGAACGGCGGGCCCGTAGCCGGGGTGCGCTCGGGGATCCAGTTCGAGTTCGTGGCCGGTCCGGCCATGGCCTCTGCCCCGGCGACCGAGCGGTAGCGGGCGAGGCTCGCGAGGGCGTCCTCCCACTGAGCCTTGAGGTCGGGCGAGGACGGCTTCGCTCGATACTGGAACAGCACGGCGAGCGTCGTCGAGACCGCCGCCATGACCGCCAGCTTCGCCGCGGCAGCGTTAGCGGCGACGGCGGAGGTGCTCGTGGCGTCCGTGTAGGCGACGCCCGTCTCGCCGTAGAACCGGCCCTCCGCGTCGTCGCAAGCGTCCTGCAGGAGGGCCGTCGTGATCGCCTGCTGAGTCGTGTTGTCCTGGTTCGTGAGCTGCGTCAACGTCGGCAAGGAGTAGCGAGCCTCGACCTCGGTGATTAGCGGCAGGGCCATGGCTCGCTACCCCCTCAGCCCAGGAGCCCGAGCTGAACGGACCCGGCCGGGGCCGAGAACTTCGCCGTCGGGAGAGCCGCGGCGAGGCCGTCCGGGAGCGGAGCGGAGGCCATGGCCGCGAGATCCGCCCGGGCCTTCACCTCGGCCTCGGAGTGGATCTGCTCGAGCTCCTCGCCGTTGATCGGACGCCCCGAGGCCCGCCGCTCCTGCGTGAGGTCCTCGATCGCCCCGGCGACGGCGAGGTGGTAGTCGCGGTAGCGCATGAGCGCCGACCCGCCGGGGGCCTCGGCGAGGCTCGGCCCGTTGCGCCCGTCGCTCCGCTCGAAGCGGAGGAACTGCTTCCACATGAGATCGCCGGGCTGCGGCGGGTTCGCGGGCGACGTGACGACGCGCTGGACGCCCCGGCAGGCGCCGGAGCGGTTGCGGAGGACGCGGAGCCGCTCGAACGAGAGCGCGTGGAGGATCGCCTTGACCTGATCGTCGGTGAGCTCGATCGTGAGCCCGTAGTGCTTGAAGACTTCCTCGGCGTCCTCGCCGCCCGCGGCCCACTGAAACGTTTCCTTGCGGAACGTCACCGAGGCCTGGACGCCAGGCGTGATCGAGCCGACGGCGAGCTCGAAGACCGGGGCGTCGGGCTTGAGCGCGACGAAGTAGCGCTTCGCCCGGAGCTCGACCGGGATCTCGGGCGGCGCGTCGGGGAGGACGCTGAGGAGGTTGTCCGGCAGCGGGTCCGACGACGACGTGACCGTGGCCGCCGGGACCGGCTTCGCGGGGGGCGCCGGCGGGCTCGGCGCCGTCGCGACGGTCGCGACTGGCGAGCCCTGCGACGCCTCAACGCCGGGCTTGCGCCCGACGTTGACGGTGAGGATCTCGGGGTCCCCGGGCGCGCCCGGGGTGACGTGCTTGGCGGCCATTGGCTAGCTCCCCTGGATCCAGTCGAGCGGAAGCATGAGGCCGATTCCGCCGCTCATGCGCGCGTAGACCTTCGTGAGGTTGAACTCGTTGGCGATGTCGGAGTTGCCCGGGTTCGCCCACCAGACGCGAAGGCCGTAGCGCGTCTGCCAGAACGGCCCGAACTGCCCGCCGCGCTTCGCGAAGTAGCTCGTGTTCGACGTGATCTTCTGCGTCGGAATGCACTGAACCGAGAGATTCGCGGCCTGGATCAGGTTCGTGATCCCGGCGAAGGCGCCGCCCTGAACTTCGAGATTGTAGAAGTTCTCGGTGGCCTCTTTGACGACGGTCATGTTCGCGACGTTGTAGAACATGCCGAGGCCCTGGGTGGCGATTTCCTCGGGGTTCTGCAACGGCTGCCCCTGGGTGTCCTGGAACTGGCCGTAGCGAATGAAGGCGGCCAGGATCATGGACTTGATCGCCTGGCTCGAGCCGACGCCGAAGCCGGAAATGATGTTCCCGCCGAGCGCGCCGAACCGGTTCGCGCCCGCGCCGTCGAGCGCCGAGAAGAAGCCGACGCCGTCAGGGGCCGTGGGAAAGATCGGCTGGAGCTGGCCGATGTCCCCGACCGCGCCGCCCGTGAGGAGCGCGTAGAACGACCGCTCCGGGAGGTAGGCGAAGGTGGCCCCCGACTCGCTCGCGCGCTGCTTCGCGAGGCCGAGTTGGTCGTTGCCCTCGTCGTCGAGGTCGAGCGCGGACGAGATCCCGAACGGCCAGTTGGGCGTGCGGAAAATCTTGGCGCTCGACGCGTCGGTCGGGATCGCCATTCCCTTGGGGGCGTAGCGAGCGACCGGCGCGCTCGTCATGTACGCGTAGGGCGAGCTCTTCGCGTTCGAGCCGACCCCGAGCTGCATGTACTGCCCGAGGCGCTTGTCGACGCCTCCGGCAGTTCGCTCGTAAGCCTGCTTGAAATTCGGGAGGATCCCGAGGTGGAAGAGCTCGTTGATCTGCGTCGTGGGGAATGCCATGGTCGTTCCTCAGGATCTCAGGTCGTGACCTGGCGCCGGGACCACGAGAAAACCTTGATCTGGTAGCCCATGGAGGAGCTCCAGGACGTGATCACGCCGAAGGCGATCTCGGCGCCGGGGTCGACGGAGGTGAGGGCCTGGACGTTGTCGTCGATCGCCCAGACGAGCGTCCCGGGCTCGGTGGCGGCCTCCCCGGGGAGGCCCGTGATCGCGTCGATCGAGCCGTCCCCGCCGATCAGGAACTCGCCCGTCTCGACCTGGACCTGCACGGTCCCGTCGCCGACGGGGATCGCGTTCTGAGTGCCGGACGCGACCGGGTAGATCATGGGGTCGTCGCCGGGCTGCGCGGCGCCCACGACGACGCCCATGATCACGCCGCCAGGGACGTGGAGGGTGACCTTGCCCGAAGTGAGGTCGACGATCGAGCCGACGTAGAGCTGATCGCTCGTCTTGATCACGCCGTTGACCGGCGCCGTCAGGTTGATCCCTTGCGCCTGAATCGGCGTGTCCGCTGCGAGATTCGCCACGGTCAGCCCTGCCCCTTCTCGGCGCCGAGCTGCGCCGCGTAGCTGTCGATCACGGTCTTGACCTGCTCGGGCGTGTGGCCCGCGTAGGCGCCCTTCTTCGCGTAGGGCATGGCCGCGGTGGCGGCGGCGCCTCGAGCTCCGCCCTCCTTGAGCGCGGCGGAGAACACCTCGCGGAACGGAGCCGGGACGCCCGAGTCGACCGCGGGGCCCTCGGCGGCGGGACGCCCGTAGCCGCCGAACGCCGGAGCGGCGAGGGGCTCGGCGCGCGAGACGGGGATCTCGGGGATCGTGGCGGCGAACGACTCGACCGCCCCGGGGCCCTGGGCGACGATCGCCGCGAACCGCTCACGCTGCTTGGCCGTCGCGGGCCGACCGAAGTGGGCCTTCCACGTCGCCTCGAGACGGCCGCGGGCGAGCTCGCGGGCCCGCTCGTTCTTGACCTCGGCGAGGCCCTCCTCGAGGGCTGCGATCCGGCCCGCGGAGGCCGGGTCGAGAGCCGCCGCGGCCGCCTCGACCTTCGCCGCCATGACGACGGGCTCGGCCGGGGTGGGCGACGGGTTCGCCGCGTAGGCGGCCATGGCCGGCTGCGCGGGCATGGCCGGCTGCGCCATGCACTGCTTGAGGTCGGCGAATCCGGCGGCCATGGCCGCAAGGACTTCCTTCATGGTGGGCTCCTTGGCCTCGTCGCCGTCCGGCTCGGCGTGGGGCGCTTCGGCGGCTGCGGTCTCGGTGTCGTCGCCCTCGTCGGGCTTGAGGTCTTCCATGGCCGCGTGCCTCCATATTTGGGCCAGCTCTCGGCGCGCGGACGCGAGCTCGACGTTGGCTCTCGAGGTGGGGGGGAACCGGTCGAGCGGCGCCTCGGAGTCGAGGAGCGCCAGCGAGTTGATCTCCTTGCGGTGGTCCGGGGAGATCTCGATCGAGCGGTTCGGGTAGTGGTCGAGCCAGCGCTGAAACGCCGCCTCGTCGCGGAACCTGAGCGTGGCGAACACGACGGGGCGCGTGCCCTCGCCCGGGTTGATCGCGAGGGCGCCGACCCTGGTGGGCTCGACGGTGCCGGCCGGCTCGACCTCGGAGACGCCGTCGTGGTGACGGAAGTGCAGCGGCGGGAGGTAGCCGCTGAGCCTCTTGCGCTCCTGGGCTAGCTCGACCGCGCTAACGAGCCAAGCCGCCGGGCGCGGCTCGCGCCCGGGGTGCTC
>OFRM01000379.1_pt1 | contig 19421 bp, 20 predicted proteins | sample 1543101 | NCBI WGS metagenome assembly OFRM01 (sample SAMN07774223, study PRJEB24372) | wastewater metagenome | isolation source: Exp Tend VB 0WW | collected 2016-02
GTTTTTTCATAGTTGTTATAATAATTTTTCTTGTACTGGCATTTCGTAGTCGTATGCCCCGTTTTCTTTCAGGTATAAAGAAAGCTCTGGGAAATCCGACACTTTGCATCGAACCTCATCAATTATTTCACCTGTGATCTGGTCGAGTGTGATTTGAAGCGGTATATCTCGTGTCCCTGCAAAAAACTCTTTTGCTCTGGCCATATTGATACCGTATAGGGCTTTCTTTGAATGACCATCAACCTTTGGTTTGTATACCAATCCGCCGAATCTCACGAGATCACCGAAGCGGGTGTATTCAATTTTTCCAAGGAACTGACGGATATCTTTTGTTTCGAACTCGTGACGCTTATTCTTCCCGCACCAACAGTATATTTTGTACAAAGAATCAATAAGTGCCTTGTAGAGAGCCACCTTTCGATCCTTGATACTGCCGTTGCAGTACGGACATCGCCCCATTTCATTTCTATGTTCGTGAATAAAGGTTTTTTCCTTCTCGAACCGATCCATATCAAGCTTTTCTTCGTAGGATTTGAGCATATTTACACTGTGAGTTTAATGATTGAACAAACTAGGAACCCTAGAGCTATACCAACAAAGATATAAAATAGGATTCTGTCCATACTAAGCATTAAAAGAAAGCTACCTGACATGCGTGAGTGAAGTCGATAGCTTCCACCCATCTACCAAAACTTTTTAAGTACCATTTGTTATTTTCTCGTTTCATTTTTTTATTGCCGATGATTGATAATAACTAAAGTATACTCGCCCTCGTTAGCGAAGTCAATCATTTCTGTGGATTACTTTTACACCCTTTGCATATATAGCCGAAATTGATTTTGAAGATACAAAACTTTTCCCGTTTACAACCATTACAGTGAATCTTCACTGGTTGTTGGTGCTGTTTATACTTGGGGTGTTTTTTACTCACTTTTTTATTGTGGTATCAACTCCAATTTGTGGATACTGTAGGTAACGATTTCATCCTTCAGAACCACAATAGCTTCCAATACATCACCAGCGAGGTAGTGGTGCGTAGTGACATATCCATCGATATATCCTATTTTGCCATCGTATTTAGTATCACGATCCCTTATTTTTACCTGTGTTTTTCCTTCCATGATTATTTGTTGAGAGCCTTAAACTGTTTCAGTGTACCACCGACCTTTCGATTTGCTGCTGAAATACGGCGGAGTAATATACCCATCCGGCGCACATCCTCTGGTCTCATACGATAGTTTCCATTGTCATAGAGACGCTGAAACTCATCAGTGAGCCCCTCGAGTGTGCGGGCTGACACATCAAGTGCTCCCCAGCAAGTTACTTTATTTGTTTCCATCGCCAATCTCTTTCTTACCACCACCTAGTAATTCACGACCTCCCAAGATGCCATTTTTAGCCTCCTCAATAGCGAGAGATGCCTCTTGTGACATATCTAGCCCTATGCGATCATAGTCTTCGCTTTGGAGCTTGTAGCCCCGTTTAAGACCCAATGCTCGATTCCAATCAGGAGTGATTGAAATGATTTTATTTCCATCAACAGATCCTTCGCTGAAGATTACTACCCCGCCGTTGATCTGGGCTTTTATTGCCTTATAGAGTTCTTCTCGAGTGATAGAGATATACTCATCATCACCGAACCCCATTTTTACCTTGAAAAATAAGCGTTTCATATCTATGTTTTTGGTATCTCGTTAATAGTAATAGTGACCAGATCACCCATATGTCTCATGTTGTATGATTTTGAAATATCACGAACCATACCCAATATAATCTCAGTCTTTTTTGAATCCAATTCTTTCAACCACTCCTGCTTTCTCTTTTCAAAAAGCTCGGTAGCTACCTCTACAAAATACTGATTTACAGATTCCTCATATTTTTTGAGGAGAATCTCCATTGCTTTTTCGTTTGATGCTAAAGCCATATTACTTGAACTGACATACCTTGATAAATTGATCGACCATACATTGCTGATCATCTGGTGTGCATCGAGCCATATATTTCTTGAACAAATGGCTTCGAGTGTGAAAACAAACACTGATCTGCTGAAGCGTTGGAGCCACTGTTGCTGTCACAAGTACGAGTGCGAATATAGTGTTTTTCATATGTTACTCTACGAGGCCGCGGCCTGTTGGTTTATAATTTGATGCTACTTTGAAGTCCCGTATCTTTCCGAACCAAGTGAGGAGTCTGCGCTCTACCTGAAATGTTGTTTCTTTCTGCCATCGCTCTTTCGTGCCGGTCGCATTCTTCTCAGTCCAGTACAAATAAAACTTTTTGATCTCCCCCCATATCACTTCCTTGGTTACACCAGGGTGATAGCTGGCAGTCTCCTGAAGGAATGACCGAACCTTAGTTGCCTCATCCGAAGATTGCTTTTCCATAAGATCCCCTATTCCCTTGAAAAACTGTTTTGCTGTGTGAGAGGGCGTGTCCCTTTCTTTAAGTATTGTTTTATTGTCTTTTGTGTCCATCACTTCTGATAACGATTTGTTATCACTTTTGATAACTCGCGTTATCACTTTTGATAACTTTTTCTTGGTCTTTTTTTTGTTATCACTTTTGATACCAAACTGAATCCAGTCATGGTAATCCTTGTTTATTTTGAAGATATTGCAATCATCCTTCTTGTTATCACTTTTGATAACTACTCTATTGGTTATCAATTTTGATAACGCCCGAGAAACATTCCCTTTTTTCATACCAGTAGCCTCCACAAATTGTGAGTTGGCTATAGCATCCTCTCGCTTGTTGTAACCATAAGTTTTTCGAATAATGACTTTCAGGACTTGCTCGCATTCTCCGGGGATGCGGAACATAGCCATTGCCTCAAGAAGCTCGTTGGCGATTGGGGTATACCCGTTCTCTTTCTGAGGTGAAGCAGCCATTATAGGTCGAGACTAAATGCCTGGAACCTGATAATGTTACCTTCTTTGAGTAGGAGACCATCTCCTTTTCCGAGTAGAGTTTCAGCTCCTTCCTGGTCAAGAACAACCTTCGAGTCGATCTTTGTTGGAAGTCTGAAACTGATACGGGTAGGGAAGTTTGCTTTGATATCTCCATCAAGCACTTTCACTGAAGGGCGTTGTGTAGCAAGGATAATATGGATACCAGCAGCACGGGACTTTTGGGCTAGTGTCTTGATTGTTCGATCAATCACGCTCCCAATAGTTTCCCAGGTTGCCACCTTTTCCTTACGGAGACCGTCTTTGTATATCTTTGATATTTCCTTCTCTCCAACCTCCATTTCTCCAGGTGCCATATAGAGATCGTTATATTCATCAATCACAATAATGTTCGATTTTTTGCCTGATTGAGACCACTTCTTGATCCCTAGTTTCTTCATCTCTTCATAGCGACTCTTCATAAGACCCACCATATCAATTAAGCGGCGGGCGATTGTTTCAGGATCACTCTCAGCATCATCGAAATCAACCCCTTTTGGATCAAAAATATCGATCTTATATTTCTTTTTGAGCTGTTCAACGAATCCCCGCAATGCGACTGATTTACCTGATCCTGCCGATCCTGCTATGAGTAAGTGTGGCATCTCTTCGATAACCAATTCTACCGGCTCACCCATAACATCCACTCCGACAATAAGATTATCGGACTTGAGTGTATTCTTGATGAAGGTACGCTCCTTGTTTGGCACTTCGAACCCAATGAGCCCAGAATGCGCTATAGGAGCCATGATGCGAATACCTGATACTTGTACCACTTGTTCGATATCTTTTGCGTATGCCTCAATTCTAGCCATTTTAAGGCCTATTGATGGCTCGTATCGGTAGAGTGTTACTGAATTACCCACAATCATGGAATCAAACTCCACACCGAGACCGTGTTCTGCGAGCTTCATTTTTATTCTTTCTTCAATTTTCATGTCTTTGTAGTTGAGAGTATTAGCTGATATGAACTTTTTGGCGACCGTGTCGAGATACTTTTTCATCGATCCTGTTGTTTGTATCTTCTTCTTCAAAAAGTCTGTGATATTTTCCACTTTCATTTCTTTGAACCTTTTGGCTCGTTCCTCATCAACATCGAGGCGATGGATATATGCCATGATGGAGACTTCTTTATCGAACAATGCCTTGAGATTTGGTACATACACCTGTTTTCCGAGTAGAGCATCTGTCACATCCTCATAGTACCGATAGAAGAGATCAAACGCTTCAGGGATATTTTCATAAATCAATTCAAATGGTTTTGTCTGTGGACTTTTGTCTGCATTTGGAACAATCTTGAACTCACGAAAGCGTATTTTGTATGGGTTTTCTCCGAGTCGTGCTGCGACCAGAAGAAAGAGAAACACTGATTGCACAAGCTTTTCCCCATCAATATCTTCTTCTGCGGAATACCGGGAAGTGAACTTGTGATCATCGATACAGAGACGACCTTTGTGGTCTCGGTAGACCACATCAGGTACTCCTTTGAGAGGAATCGGTAGCACTTTGCCATCCACTTCCACTTTGTATTTGAGCTTATCCTCAATCAGGATTATCTCTTTTGCTTCCTTTTGAATGTTGTATTCCTTGATATATCCGAAATAAGCAAACGCATATTTCTCTTCCAATTTTGCTCGATTTGGTATCGCAGTGCTGTACTCGATGAATCCATCAAAGTGAGCATTGAGATACTCGAGTCCTATTTCGTGACCGAACTTTATTGCATCACCTTCATCAGCTGGTGTCGGGCGATCTTTATTTCCACCGAGATATGCTTGAAGGGCTTTGTGACAGGCGCTTCCGAGTACTTGCCCCGGAGAGGAGAGTGTGTCGAGATAATCACCATTGATTTGGTTTATCTTGAACATGAAGGGATTGCTCCCAAACTGTGCAAAAGACCATTGACTGTAGTGATCAACAGGAAACTTACCCTTGTCCTCCGCCTCCTGTTTGATGCTCCGTATTTGGGGAGCCTTCCATTTTATCTTTTTCTGCACTCTCTTCTTCTTTGCTGTCGCCATCTTTTTTGAAGTTTTTCATTTGTAACCCAGATTCTTCGACTAGAACCGTTGCTTGTTTGATTCGTGATGGATCATCGTGCATTTCTTCCTCAACATATTGCTGTGAAAGCTCTTCAGGACAAGCCTTTCTGAGTGCGTGCATTTCTGCTACCTTCGCGATCATAGTGCGGGGTTTACTCAACCATTGATTCTTTTTGGTGTTGTACTCATCGAAATATACGGTTGCCGTATATTCTCCGACATAGTCTCCCACCTTCCGTTTTACTGTTACGGTACAGGTTTCAATCTTGCCTTCTTTTTCCGTATAGATTGGTGCTTCTACTCCCACCACCCCGCTTTTCATTCCGAGTTTTCGGGCAAAATCGATAGAGGTGATCAGTGAGTATCCACTAGAAAACGGTATGGCATATACATTTTTTTGGAGGAAGTCTTGGAATGTAAATCCCCGAATCATCCCTTCCATCAAGGCTTTCTTCATGTTTGTAGCATCAAGACCTTTGAATGTTGTAGCCAATAGAGCTGCTGCTGTCTTATCGGTAAGCTCTCTGTTTATGACTGCGTTTACACTTTCGACTATTGATACTTCTTGCATTTATTGTTATAATTACTCTGTTATATTTCGTTTCGCATCAACACCCGGACAAGGGTGTTTTTGTTATTCTGGCTCATCCTCATCAGGAGGATTGCAGTGGCATCTTCGAGTATGTGAATCGTCAGGTGCAGTTTGGATTTCAACCCAGCCTTTACCTCCACAATCGACACAAAACTCTACTTCTTCACTGGATGCCTGTTGCTCTGATTCTTCAGGGCTTCTTGTTGTTCCCATAATTTCATAGCCGCACGGCGCTTTTTCACACCTTTCTTGGCCAGTTTACTAAAATATCCTGGGCCATGGCGCTCCAAAAGAAGGTCTCCACTACTCTTTGGTTTCTTTATCTTTACTATCATAATGCGATATTTTTTCCTTAATAAATACGACCTGAAAAGAGTATACGCGAGTATTTTTTTCTTCGCAAGCGAGAGCGAGTGGATAAGTACAAAAAACCCCTATGTACTAGGACAATAGGGGGATTTTGAAGGACTGTGCGATATCACCAGTCGGAACCAGTGAGTCGGAATCCTGTATGAAAATGTAGAGACTATTTCTTGAAGCCACCGAGAGTGAGGTCTCCTTTTTTCTGGCGGTGAATCCATTGCAATAGTGTACCGATAAAGGCTACGCCGAGGCCGAGCCATGATGATAGCTCTTCTGAGCCAATGTTGACCCCAAACTTAGGAAGGATCAATGCTAAAAGTCCGGCGAAAATTGCTATGTTGTTTGCTTGTGTTGTTGAATATTCCATAATATGTGTTGTTATTTTAATAAAACGATGCAGTAGTCTCCATGCACATTATACCATCTTCTTTACCACAAGCTCGAACGGTTCCTTGTTCATAAACTTTTGGAACGCATCTATTGTGACGACTGTGGTGGTGATATCTAACACTCCATCTCCATTGAGATCGTTGTATGAGACACCGAGAAGGATACATCCAGTGATATCAGCCTTGCCAGTCTTCTTGAAGGCATAGTTCCCAGAGTGGATAAAAACGCCACTACGCCCTGGTATACCCGCGAGGAGGTAATTGTATCGCTTCTTGGCAGGCCAATAGGTGTAGGCAGCCGTATAGACCCCCTCAGGGATACATGACGCATTGCGCATATTGTTATTCCACTTGAGTTCGAGAGTCTTACAGGTGAACACCTTATTTCCACGCCGTGCCACGAGAGTACCGTAAGTTTGGTTCTTATCGTATTTTCTTGTGATGATGACTGTGTTTTTCATTATATTTTTTTATTTAATACTGCTCTGGTGTTGGCACCGACAATGCCATCAGCTACGAGACCATTTGCTGTTTGAAGCTTAATGACAGCCTCTCTTGTTTTTCCTCCGAAGTTTCCATCAACTGAAATCTTCAGATATTCCTGGAGTTTTTTCACCTCGTACCCCATTGATCCAAAGCGCATGGTGGTACTGAACTGATACGGGAGACCTTTTGCTGCATCGATGAGTTCTTTTGGAACATCAGCAAATACCATAATATCCACGATATCACTGGCTACATCCTGCCAAGCCATCTCGAAGTGACCAGGAGCAACCTTTGGATTTATGAAGCCGGCGATTTGCCCAATCCAGTTCACTCCCCAGCTGTTTTGTCCGATGAGAGTGTCTGAGTCTCGATCGAATCCATGAAGGACAACATAGTGGCGACCAAGAGACCTGAGTACCTTACCGATGATACCGAGATACCAGTTGATATCAACATTGAATGAGGCAGTAGCAGTATCGTTTTGGTAGATTGCCTGACATAGAGCATCGTAATTACTATTCACAAATGCGTACCCCCCAAGTTTATATTTCGCCCGGTCTTTCATTAAGAGATCACCTTCTGGCAGGCTATTGTATGCCATCACTGAGGCAATACCTTGTTTCACGGCGATTTTTGCTGCCACAATAGGGTATGTTCCAGGCTGATCAGAAATGCCATCGATCTTTTTTGATTCTCGATAAAGGTCAATCGGGGAGAGCTCTACTGTCAAACCTTTTCGGAGAAAATAAAGTTCAGCAACTACAGCGATAGAAAAACCTACACACTCCGATCCGCCTTGGTATTTCACCGGTGGCATCTTTGTAAGATGTTGACGAGGTAGTGAAACAGGGGATTGAAACGCAGAGATATTGATATTTCGCGAATCTTCAGGGTTCTTGAGAGCACCTCGAGGATATTTTTTCACAAAAAAGTTTCGGATGAAGTCAAACATATTCGTATTATACCACGAAGCAAAAAGCCCCTCTATAGAGTGGGCCTTTTGAAGAGAGTTTGTGTGTTATTTAAGTGGAAAGAGAGTAAAAGGATGTTTGATTTACATCATGGGTTCCCCCAGCTTTCGCCCCAGAGACTGATGAGGACAATGGTGGCTACTTTGGCAACATTTTTATCGCCGTTTCGTTACACCATTATACCATTTATTTTGCAGCCTTCACTTCTTCAGCAGTGATTTCTCCGTTTTTGAATCGGCGAATCAAGTCCTGGGCTGTTTTTCGCTTCATCTTTTTGTCACGCACTTGTTGACCGAGATAGTTCTCTATTGGAGTGAAAGATTTCCATTGCTCTGTCGTAATAAGGTTTAGGTTATCGTCACTATTATCTCCACCAAGCTCCCGGGGAATCGTATGATCGAGGCGCATGAGAGTCCGATCAACACCTTGTTCCTTCGCGCGTTGCTGTGCAATGGCTTCTGAGCCTTCAGAGCCAGTAAAATCAATACGCTTGAGCACTGCTACATTGCCATCAACATACTCGAGCTGTTCTTTTGAGAACATCGCTTTGAATGCAGTCTCTGGGTCTACCCCGAGTGCACGAGCATAGAGCACCACAGTATTGATGATGCCTTTTTTAGTTTGAATCTCGCCATTTTTGTATGTCGGTTTTTCACCACTGGCCGCCTTGGCATCCTTTTCAACCTGATCTTTCACCAGTTTGTAGTACCGCTTCTGGTCTTCAGAGAGTGCATCATACTTGGCAATAGCACCATCAACATCACCTGAGTCTTTCATGGCACGAATATCTTGGAATACAGGAAGAATAGCTTTCTTTCCAGCAAGGGTCTCTTGTGTTTTAATCCTTGTTTTGTAAACCTTATATGATGCTTTCTCTTCTTCAGTGAGCTCATCATACACCGCCACCGCTTGGTCAGGGTCTTGCTCTTTGAGCTCCTGAATCTGATCATATATAGGCTTGATTGCCTTCATTTCTGCAGCATTGCTATCCTCTTTTTCGAAATACTTCTGAGCTTTATCGTTGGCATATTTTCCAAACAGAGCACTCTGAACCTTTCCTTTGGTTGAAGTATCGACTTCGTACTGGAGCTTTCCATCCTTAGTGAATGATCCACCAGCGTTGCTTGCCTCTATACCCTCGTATGTTTTCTTGATTTGGCTACCAGCTGGGATAAGACCGAGTCCAGCTTTTCCGATATCCTTGAGTTTTTGTTTAGTATCGCGTTGTGCACCGTATTTATCAGGGGTATTAAGTATTGCACCACCGACAGCAGCAGGAAACTTGAGTGATACCGGCACATCCGCTTTGAAGTTTGAAAATGGAATCAAGTCTGATGGCTTCATACCAAACGCTCTACCGATGGTGTAAGTAAAGAGGAGACCAGCACCAATGTATCGGATTAGGGCTGCCCACTGATGATCCTTCACGAGACCACCGAGATATTCCACCTGTTTGACTCCGAATGTTTGAAACTGAGTGAGCGTCTTTGCAATATCACTTGAGAGAGCAACTGGTGTATCGACTGAGTCGAAAGAGAATTGTGTTTTGCGCACGATTTCTTTGGCATAAGCAATCGCCTCCTCTTCTGTCTTGCCCATTTTGAGAGCCTTGGACTTAGCACCGAAGTATGCAGCACCACGGTTGATCATTTCCGCCTTTTCGAATAGGAAGAACAACACCTTATCGGCTTTTTCTATAGCCTTTTTGGTTGCAGAATATGCTTTGTCTTGGATAAAACCAGCATTGAGCACACCTTCACGCTCGAGCTCTTTTGCCATACCTCTTTTGAAGAGACTCATATACCCGATAGCGGTGTATTTTTCTCCCAACTGTGAGTAGGTATTTGCCCCCTGAGAGAGGTTTCGAAGTGCTGATGCAGGGTTGAGACCAAGCATAGCTCGGAAGGTCATCTGTCGAAGTGTTTTGGTGATTCGAGAAATAGGGCGTGCACCGAACTTATATCCAAAGATATTCTTGATGATATTGTCGATTGATTCATCACGCTCAGAGGGGCGCATGTTGATGTTTGAAATATACTCCTGAATGTATTTGAACTGAGACTTCTCGATATTTGCCATCTCCAAAGAGCCTCCAGCTTTTTGCTGAATCTTTTCGAGTACGGGATCCATATGCACTTTTCGAGTTGCCCGTTTCACATAAGCCTGAAGCGCTGCCCAAGTATCTTCACGATACCCCTTGGCACCGAGACGCTTGAGTACGAATGGATCGTATACACTACCAGGAATCTTGTCCGCAATGACTTTTGCCAGCTCTTCATCGAACTCTTGTTTACTTGCATCATCAAAAATGTGGGTGATGTAGTTTGAAACACGGTTATCTTGAGGGAGACCGAGTCGATCAGCCCACTCTGCGAGCCATGTTTGAATCTCTATAGCAACTCGTTTCTCCTCAGGGCGCAAGTCTACTGCCTGACCATCGAGATATTTGAAGATTCGAGGGTTACTTTCTTTTGGCACTTGATCAATCCATCCACTGATACGATCGATATTCTTTGGGAGCTCTTTCCAGTATTCATCCATTGCACCACGGAGCTCTTTTGCCTCGTTACCAAAGCCGATTTTCTCCATCACATACCGTGGAGTTCTGAAAAATGTATCAATAAAATGCACGCGCTTCTCGACAGGAGTGACAGTTTTGCGTATAATATCAGGTAGTGCAGCATAATCGCTGTGAGACTCATCGCTCCCCGAATCAAGTATTTCTTTTGCTTGGCGTGCTTGGTTTTCTATTGATCGGGCCTCTCCTTCTGTTCCGGGAAATTGTTCTACGCGTACTGAAGGAGCCTCGGTAACAGTTTTTACCGGCTCTACTCGCCCCTGTGGCAATGGTTTTGGTTCATCTTTAATCAATCTCTTCTGCTCTTTGAGCTCCTGAAGCTTTGTTTTTGTGCCTTGGTAGTCATCAATAAGTGAACGGATAAAATCAGGGTCATCAAATTGATCGCCTCCTGCAAGGTTTTCTGTGATTCCTGTTACTTTTCTTATGCGATCAATCCGGCGTTGCTTTTCAGCTGGAGTCTTTGCCGTTTCAGGGTTAGCAAAATCCATGAATTGCCCCTCTTTTGTAGAGATAAACTGTTGGAGCTTCTTGCCTGGGTGAGAATCGAGCTTTTCTTGCTCCATTGAAATAAGCTCATCCATCATCGCGCGCTGTTCTTGAGCCTGAGTTCTAGGTTTTGGTGTTTCACGGGAAACAATTTGCTTAAAAGCACTGTCTTCATCGCGAGTGTTGACCCACTCATTCCCTTTTTTAATCTGGTATGTGTCTCTACCATTTCGTGAAACAACACGGATTTTTCCTTCAGCGATAAGTTTGTCCACCTCAGATGGAGCATTTACGGGTGCGACCGTAGATGGTCGAGCCTCAGGCTCTTTCAGTATGTCCCTAAATGAACGCGTAGTGCCTTCTGCGGGCTTTCCGTGGTTGATAAGGATGGATTTAACCTCATCGATGTCCTTGGCACCTGCTAGGCTTCCTGAGAGCGATTTTGAGTTCACATCATCGAGACCTATTCCTTTGAGAGTATCCTCGATAACAGTCGGGCTTTTCTCCTTCGCCATGTATTTCAAAAATTGTTCTGGCACTTCATCAGTGAAAGCTTTTACGCCCGCCTTTCCACCAAAGCCTGTTAGATCGAGCAATGACCCCGCAATACCAAAAGGAATAGCAAGCTTTTTACTTACTGGTTTCACTTCCTTGCCGGTGATATTTGAAGCGAGTTGGTTTGTTTCGTTTACAGCATTTTCCCCAGCGTTTTGCACATCTCGGATAGGCTTGCCACCAAAGAGTATTTCAGTGAACTTATTGCCTTTAGTCGGAATCTCACTATCAAAAGGGAGAGGGGCTTTTTTGCCTGTGACTTTATTGATGATTCTAGTCGGTGCGTTTCCGGCTTCTATACCGACAGTACCAACTGTACGAGCCACGCCTTGACCAATATCCTTCAACACTCCGCGCGCAGCTTCTGGTACGCCAAGAGCCTGGTTCGTCAAAATACCAAGGAAGCTATTCGCTCTCTTGGATTTCTTTCCTGCCTTCTCAGCTTCTTTTACTGCACTTTCATACAACTCAGGGTGAGCGTGAGTGCCAGAATCAGCTTTTGGAGCCGGACTCTTTGGTTTTAGGATATCCAGGAAGGTACTCATGGATATTATTATAAATCACTAGCTGATGTTGTGGTCTTTTTTGGTTCTACAGTACTTGTTTTTCGAGCACTACGGAGATATTCAGGGAGAGTATTGTTTGCAGGGTTTACATATTTTGCAGGTGGGAATTGTTTCAAAAAGCCGTTTGAGGTACCACCGACTTCGATCCATGCGTCATATGCCTCTTGGTATGATTCAGGGTTTACATATTTACCATCGCCATTGAAGAGTTTCTTTGATGCTTGAAGCTCTTTTTCGAAAGAAGAGATTTGATCCCCTGTGAAAGAAGCACTACCATCCTTGATGATTTTGCCACCTCCACTACCAGAACCTGCTTTTGAAATAACATCAGTAAGAGGTTTTGCGATTTGATTCCCTTTCGCATCAGTTGTAAGAGCAAAGAGACGACCTCCTACAGTCACTGGTTTGATACCATTGAGGGTATTGTAATCAACGCCGAGATCATATTCTTTCTGGTCAACAGTACCTGTTTTTGGATCAAGACCATAGCGGAAGAGAGTTGCCTTACCATTTGGCCCCATGATCACTTTGTCGTCATACTTCACTTTGAGATGATCCGGCAATGCTTCATTCCACTCTGATTCAAGATCGATTTGAGAGCCTCCGTATTCCTGAAGAAGAGTATTGTATGTAGTAGGATCTTGAGTCTTGAGCTTGTCGATAGCAACGCCTTGCTGAGCGAGACTTTTGACAGTACCAAGAGCTTTTGCTCTGTCTTCATCCTTTGCCGCTTTCACTCGATCGAGTTGATCACCAAGACTTTTTACATACTCTATGCGCTGGCGTTGGTATTCAGCAGAAGAACGGTCATCAACATCAGCAAGGATGGCTTGGATTTTAGCAGCCTTTTCCTGTTCAATCAGTTCAATAGCCTTCTTCCCTTTGGTTTCTTGATCGATAGCGCGTGTAGTACCAAAATCTGATCCCCCGAGACCTGAAGAGATATTTGATGCGCGTACTCGAGCATTGTTTGTATCATTTGTGATGCCTTGTGCTTCGAGTGTGCGGGCAAATTGAGCAGTAACAGAATCAACAAGAGCCTGTGCATTAGCCTTCTTTTGAGCAGTAATAGTCGCAAGGTCTGGTGCATCACCAACTGTAGAGTCGAGTTTTTTATTTAGGTCAGTAATCACCTGATCATTACTATTTGCAGTACGAGCATAACGCGCCGTATCAACTGGTGGAGTCACTGTACCGCCGGCTGGAGGGGTTGTAGTAGCTGCAGGAGCTTTGAATCCTGTTGCTGCTTGAGTAAGTGGGCCATAGAGACCATCTACCTTCAGTGGTGTATATCCAGCGACACCTTGGTTTGTTTGATTGAGCTGAGTCTGAAGTTGTTTCACAGCATCACCAGAATAGCCGTATGTTGCGGCCTGCCCTGCTCCAAGTGGTTTGTAAGTGATTTCTGCCATATTATCGTAGATATATTAAAGTAACATTGGTAACACCTGATGTGTTCGAGAATGTAATTTTCTTGTTGGCAATATCAGTGGCAATCGTATAGTCGAACGCCTCATCGATAGTGACGGAAGTCTGCCCAGCACTGAGATCGATTATATTTTGCTCCTTGCTATTTGTGGTGACTATGATTCTACGAGTATTACGGGGGAGAGGGAAATAGGTCACTGATCCGATTTGACCCGCATTTCGCCCTGTCATACCTACGGTATAAAGGAAAGATTCTTTGTATTTATCAGAGAGAAGTACTTGTGATGCACTCATTATTTCTCCAATCTTTTTGAGGTTTGTACCGCCATTGAGAGAGACACCACCAGCTGTATCAGAGAGATAGAGATCATCTCCTATGTAGTAGTTTCTTTCAGCCGTATATTTCATTATGAAATCAATAACAGAGCCATCGTATATAGCCGCTTGAGTACCGCCGTTGTTGTAGAAAATCTCGCCCTTGGTATAGGTTGAAGCGGTGACATTGTATTGAATGCCCCAGTCGGTTGTAGGACTACTGATGTTACTTGAATTATGAGTGAAAACAAACGCGTATTTCTGACGAGGTTTCACTGAAACAGGGGAAGTGATTACCTGTTTTGCAACAAAAGAGGTTGTGAGGTCTGATTCAGAAAAGTTCTTTGTGACGATAGCCGCACCAGTTTGAAGACCATCTGTACCTACTTCATAAATTGATACAGTAAGGTTGTTGTTTGGAGCACCAGCTTTTTTAAGATAAACCTCAAAAGAAGAGATGTTTTCTTGTGCAGCTCCAGTGATAAATGTTTGCTGAAGAAGTCCTGTGGATGCTGAGTTGAAAGTATTGGCACCGGCAGATAGAGATGTTTCTGTTACAGCCGAGACAGTTTGACTCGCTACTCCGAGAGAAAATCCACTGAGGATACTAGCTGTTTGAACACTTTTACTCTGACCGGTTGTTCCAGTTTCACTAGCAACACCAATATATTTGGTATAAAGGTCATCTTTTGCTGCAGCACTAGCCTTATATGATAGACCATCACTTGGCTTGATATATACGGTCTGATTTGCAGTAATGTTTTCTCCGAGAGTAAAGGCTTGTTTCACAGGTGTAGAAAGCCATGCGTCATCGATTTTCCCGCTAGAGTCAGCGCGTGGAATCTTTGAAGTAGCTGAGGTGGTACTTGTATCATCGTTTGTTACATACTTATTTGATGAACCTGGAGTTCCTGAAGTACCAACAAGAGCATCTTTCTGTCCAGTTGATGGAAGGAAAAGCCCATAGTTTGAGGTAAGAAGTGTTGAAGGATTTATGAAAAGACGAGCAGATGTTCCACCTGCTGCTGTCCCGGCATTGATTTCTGCCTGAGTAGCTTCTTCAGCAATACCCTTTGTAGTAGTTGAAGCGTTTGGAGACCCTGCAATAGCAAGACCGTCAGCATAGGCGACAGTTGCCAATTCATTTGATCCTGGTACAAATGTTGGAGCTGATGTGTATGAAAGCTTGTTTGGAATAGTATCTGTACCATTAAGGATACGAGAGAGGATTCCGAGTGAAGGATAGTTTGTGATCTTCACAGAAGCGCCACGGCGGTGTGCTTTTTTAAGAGCAGTGACTTCGAGTGAACCATTCACTGGATCAAGCCCGCGGAGCATTGAGGTGACTGAAGTTCCTGCAGCAGTACCACAGACGAACTCTTCGATAGCCGTACCTTCATCGATGTTGAAACAGATGTATCCTGAAATAGTGTTACCTGCCTTATCCGTTCCCGACACCAAGGTCATTGATGTAGCAGAAGCAGTGATTGAAGACTGGAGAGATGTTTGAAAAACAGCTACAACAACAGGGATAGCGGCACCTACATTTTGTTGCGGAGCTGTGTTGGGAGAGAACAAAGAAGCAAGAGCGATTGCCGCTACTGCGATACCATGACCAATTTTTTGAAGCAATGTTTCAAGCATATTGATTGTTGGCCGATGATTTATTTGTAATTACTCCGTGTATTATACTATATTTTTACGCAACTACATATTGCGGTGGCAAGTATCTACCCTTTTGTCGAATATCTTTGAATCCAAATTGCGAAATAGAAACATATCCCACCTTAGTGGCCATATATTTCACGCGCAATTTTCCAAAGCGTGGGGTATTTACTCGCATTTCTCTCCAATACGGAGAAGCTTCGATACCACTTCCACCTCCACCCACCTCAGTAGAGCCGAGAGTGAGTGCCCCCACAGTGACACGCTGAGTATGGTCAACATAATTCCCTTGCCCGCTGATAGTTCCCACCTTCACAAAGTCACCATTGTCATATGAGAAATAGATATCGAACTCCTGATCATCCTGAATAAGCCCTGATATTTCAAAGATATTAGAGATTTTTGTCCCTTGGCTACCCATATCCATTTTGCCACTGATCCAGTAGTTTGGTATTTCGATTTCTTCATCAGTGAGTCCTGAGAATAGGGTGAACACATTTTTTGAAGCTGAGTCTCCAGCGATAAGAGCACCATTGTAGATGGCGAGACAGGACACTCGATAATCGAACTTGTCCCACAATTTCCACAGCTTGTTGTACAAAAAGACAGTGTCATTATTGATTGAATCCTTTGTTCGGCAAGCAACAACGATGTAATTCCCCCATTCTTCGATGCAACACGCATCAAAACGGTAGTTGGTAAGATCGAGCTGTGAAGAAATACTTTCAGGAATAACCTCAGTATTGAGTTCATTTGGCTTGAGCACGCGGATATATGGCTCACTAGAGTCGGGAGCATCAGCATAGTAGATACCTTCTCCTGTTTCTTTACCTGCGCGCCAGTATGGGATACCCACATTGCTTCGATAAATCAGGTTTGTAGCATCAGTGTCATCACTAGAAAGCGTGAGTTTCCAAGTCTTTCTTTGGTGCATACAGTACTCATCCCCACCGAGAGTGAAGAGGTTTTGAAGGTCTGCTCCACCATCATCTTGTCGGAATGTGAAACCTTGCCCTGCTGTTCGAGGGGTAGCCTTACTAAAATCAGCGATACCAGTTGAAGAAGAATCTTCCCAGTAGTAATCAGCTGCCACATTTCCTGCTGTTGGAGCGTTTGTGAAAACGACTGAGACATTTCCTGTTGCATAATCGATTGTCCCCAGACCCCCATAGTTTGAAACAAGGGTACCGTTTCGAGTATCACGGAAGGTTTCTACTCCAACTGCCGTTGTGGCATAGACTGAAACATACATACAGGTACGCTTTGGTTGTCCTGATCTGAAGGCAAGAGGTGTTTTGGTGAAGGTTTGGTTCGCCCCGTTTACCGTACCAGTGAAGCCTGTCTCAGCAGTGACAGAGGTATAGTCTGAAAGCTCATCCTTATCGATATATGATCCATAGAGACCTGTTGTGTCAAAGCCTCCATCAGAGTCCTTTCGATCCCAGAGGAACATTCGGTTTTGCTTGATTCGAAACTTTCCACGGAAGGCGTTCGATGACAAATCAGTGATAGAAGCAGGGTTTGAAATAGGAATCTTGTATATGCCACTATTCTTACTAGAGCCGTATATAAATGCTCCCGCGAGTGAATGGTACTGATCGAAGCAAAAGTCTTCTCCTGAAGCCAAAACAGGCAGAATATCTGGGGTTGTCGTCTCGATCCAGTCCTCAGTTACCGTATCGTAGTATTTGATCTTTCGATCAACACATTGAAATGGCACTTGTACTGCATCAAATCGGTCTCCTACAATGAGTCCTGAAATCTTTCCAACACCTGGATTATCGACACCCATGAGTGTTTGTCCCCGGCGCAACTCGATATGGTCTCCCATACTCATCCAGTTATTTGAATCAGAAGCAGCACCATCGGGGATACTCTCATTTTCAAGACGCGTAAAAAGCCCTTTGGTAAAGTTCTTGATGTATTTTTCTTTTACTGGTGATGCCATACGGATTAAACTCCTAAGGCTGATCTGGCAAGCTGGTCATCCCACATAATCATAGAGTTTTCGATTGTTCGAGCAGTGATAGAGTTTCCTGTTGCTTGCTTCATATTCACTTCATCATAGTCCATACCGCTCTCATCGATCACAGCAATAGCAAAAGCAAGGATCGGAGCAAAATCGTCTCCACCGAGTACCCATTCATCACCTGAAGTAATAGGAGCTTGGCTCTGACAGAAATAAATATAGTGAGTATAGGTCTTTCCCCATACACCAGTCACATAGTATTTACTGGTAGCATAATCAATCGCAAAATAGCCTTGTGTAGCTTGATTTTCTTGGAGTGCTTCATATGGAATCTCTTGGAGAGTAACAACATCAGCACCACTAACAAGCTGAATCTTTCTTTTATTACTTGAAAAACGCAAGAAACGCGCTGGAAGCGTGTGCTGTGTGAGGTATGTATCTGACGGAGTGGTGCCTTGAGTGATATCTTTGGTAGCCAACATGCGCCATGGTCGCTTGCCTTCGATTCTTCGGCGCTCTTGGTTCAATAGCACATAGAAAACAACATCATCCATTTCACGGCCTGCTCGAATCTCTGTATTTAATTCCTTTATTTCTGATCCAGTCATGTTATTTGTAGAAGATACTATTGATAAGAGCCCAAATCTTTTTGTACCACGGAGTGCCGATATGGTAAGGCTTGTTGAGGTAGTATTCCGCCTCTTCTTTCGTAATATCTTTGAACATAAACAATCCATATTTACCAAGCTCTTTATTCGCAACTGCTCTTGAGAAATAGAAGATTCCATTATCTCCGACTGCTGTGCCGTTTGATAGCTGTGCCATCAAATAAAGCTCGCCATCTATGAGTTTTTGTCCAAAAATCTTGAACGCGTGACCGAAACCATCCCCACTAACATCGGGTATTATACCATTTTCTGCGGTAATCCACGCCTGTTTCCATGTAGCCCCAGTAACGATTGAGCATTTTGAGTCTTTATGACACCACAGAGCTCCGCGGATATTATCGAACAAATCATATTTCCCAGTGACTGCAAAGAAAGTACTCTTTTTACAAGATGCTGCGCGCTCATCGATATTCTTTGGCCAGTTGGCTGAATCAAGAACAAACGCTCGAGGCTTCCCACCCATATCAGAAGTAGCAGAAAGGATTGATCCATAGCGTACTGCGCTCTTGCAGGCACTGCGCAAATCAGCCCCCCATTCTTCCAAATTGCCCGTTATACGCTTTGTAGAGTAGAACTGGTACTCAGGGAGCAAAGTGAAGTCCTCTTGATCCTCAGAGACACTGGTGACAGCATATGCAGAACATAAATCGCTGTCCCCCTGATCTTTGATGACACGAGGCTGGGCCACGACAAAAGTCTCGTTTGGTACTTCACTGATATCTATATCACCGAACACTCCACCCAAAGGGAAATCTCTGCCGTCATCCGGTAGTTCTTTCAGTCCTTCGTTTGTGATGTGCATTGGTGATTTAATCATTATGATCTCGATACAGTAGCTTCGACCTTGAAGTCTCTCTCGTGTTCCATCTTACTCATGGTGTGGATTTCTTTCAAAACTCTTGATACCTCCACCATATTCTCGGACATTGATTTCATAAAGTTGTCCATCTCAGGGTTGCGGTTTTGGAATATCTTCTCAAGTCTCTCATTGAGCGCTTGTTCAGCATTGAGTTGCCCACGGAGCTCTCCGATTTCTTTGTGAAGAGCTTGGAACTTATCATCATTAGTACGGTCTTTCTCAGCAATCATCAGCTTATAACCATCAGCCTGATCCTTCCAAAAAGCAGTAAGTTTGTTACTACCACCTCGGAAAGAGCTGATTAAATAGCCCATTCCCCCGGCTAAAATACCTATACTAGCCAAAGAACTCAGCACAATTCCAATAGTGCTGCTGAAAAATACCATGGTTACTTACTCGGCGCTGCTGGTGCAGCATTAGCCTGGTCAAACTCTTTCACTTGATCGGGGTAATACTGACTCAAAAACTTCGAAATATATATGCTTTGATTTGCAGCAAACTGAACACCATTGGTCAATTCCTGAATCTTTTTATTTCTTTT
>OFRM01000381.1_pt1 | contig 19408 bp, 17 predicted proteins | sample 1543101 | NCBI WGS metagenome assembly OFRM01 (sample SAMN07774223, study PRJEB24372) | wastewater metagenome | isolation source: Exp Tend VB 0WW | collected 2016-02
CTTTTAATCGCCGTTACAATACGAGCGCCAACGCCGCCGAGAACCACCACGGTACCCGCACCACTCCCAAGATAAGGCACTGCCTGGTATATGCCTGCTGCCATCGCACCGAGGTTGCCGGCGCTTGTTACGACGTGGGCTACGAGGCCGCCTACTTTCAAGTGTTCTGCTTGCTTGTCTCGTTCTTCTTCTATTTCTTCAGCTGTTTTGTATTCAGCCAAGTCGGCCATGACTCGCGAGCCGAGTAGCAGGCCAAAGTCAGCCAACTCTGCGGACTCTTCCTGGGTTGTTGGGGTTGGGTCAGCAAGTAGCGTGAAGAACGGCACGTTGCTCATGTCACGCTCAAAGTGTTTAGGAATGTGGTATTTACGTTGTGTTTCAGCGCCTTCGTCATGTCTCAGTGAATCAAATAAAATGCCAAATCCACCACGTTGAAGTTGAATTTCGAGTCTATCATATCCCTTGATGAGTTCGTCGGGATTGACCTGTAGGCTCAGGCCCTCTATGGCTAGTCGTTCGTCGTAGCGATCTGTTGCCCAGAGCTCCGGCAGCGTAAGCCCAAGCCGTGCTGCGACGCGAGCGTCGTCGGCACCGAATGGATTTACCTGCTCTACGTTGTTTCGGTCTATCATGAATACTAATTATAAACGAAAACTATTAATAAAGCAATACTCTCTAGAGGTAGTTTTGCTGTTTTGGTTCTTCTTCTGACACGACAGCATTAATGGCTTCGATGAGCTCACCTGTAGTCACTGGGTTGGCACGCTGTTTGGTTCGAATGCTGTGGTTGGCTTTTTGTCCAAGAACTCGCTCTATTGCTGCGAATATACCACTTCCTGCTATGCCATGTGCAACACCCGCGATAGCACGAGCATCGATAGCTTCATCAAACAGTTGGTTGCCCTGGGCTTTGTCCGTAAAGCGTAGCATAAGTTTGCCGATTATATCTTCGCGAGCATCTTTGTCGGGCATGTCTATGGCAACTGTACGGTCGAACCGCCCCGGCCGTAAAAGAGCTGGGTCGGCCATATCTGGACGATTGCTAGCAGCTATCAATATACAGTTACGTCGTCTTGTGTTCATGGCTTGCAGTAGCTCGGCAACGATGCTATCACTTAGGCCGGATGACCCGTTCGTTCCTCTCGTGGGGGCGAGTGCTTCAATTTCGTCAAACAGTATAACGACGTTTTCGCCTTCATCGATTAGTTCATCTGCCACGGCAAATACGCCGCGAATATTGCGTTCGGTCTCACCATGGAAGGCGTTTTTGACTACGGACGCAGTGACTTTGAGTAGTACTGAATCAGTCTTGTGCGCATAGGCTTTTGCGATTTCTGTCTTGCCTACCCCAGGTGGACCGACGAGCAGTAGCCCACTTGGTGGCGCCGTTCCCCAATATCCATATTCATCAGGGTTTTCTAGAGCTAGCGCAATATCTTGGATGTCGTCAAGCGGTTTCTTGATTCCTCCAATGTAGCGGAAGTCGGAATCATCGGTCTGGACAACTAAATCTTGGCGAAGACGTTTGAGGCGTTGTGGGTCCGTTGGGTCTGCTAGCGTTTCTTGACCCTCTGGGGTGTATTCGACACGGAGGGTTGTCTTGGGCAGTTGCGCGCGAAAGAACTCGGCATAGGCATCGGCTATGACAGGAAAGTGTTCTTTTATCGCGAAAAGTTCCCGTTTGAGCTGTTTGGGGGTTGGCTTTGTGCCGCCAAAGCGTTTAATTGCGCCTGAAGTTTCAACTTGTGTGTTGATAGATACGGTAAAGTTACTGAAGGGTGCAGCTGTATCAATATTGATAATCGTGCCATCTTCGAGAGTAATTCCTATAGTTTTATCATCTGTGCGAAGTGCGTCTCCGTATATGCCCTTTAGGCGTGATTCCAATGTTTTGCGCATGAGTGCAGTAGCCGGCTTCATTACGTCAATTTCGTGCTCTTTTCTTGTCTCTTCTGGTGCTTGGTTTTTTGTTGCGTAGATAATATCGTTATTGCTCTGAATAGTCCCACGGATGGCAGCATTGTGCCTGGTTTTGATAAATTCGATTGCCAGTCCTTTGACCCCGGGGTGCTCTGCAACGTGTATTGGTGCTTGGAATGTTTCCTTGGCGCTGCTGACGTAGTCACGCAACCCCCCAAACATTCTTGTTGTGTCATCTTCAGGCACCTCCGCTTCATCAAACCATGCGATACTATCACTGACGCTAGGTATGACAATTTCTACCCGCGGGCTGTCGGTGTCATATTCTGGTGAGCCAGGACCAAAACCGCCAAATGCAGCAGCAACATACTCTGACCCGTCGATCTTTGGCTTAGGCCTTTCGGCAAAATACGGGGCGTATTCCAGAGTAATGTCAGCCAGAGGTGCGCTATACGTGTAGGCTGTTGCTAAAGCAGCTAAAATCCCAGTTCTATCTAGCTTCATACCAAGACCTTCAGGTATCTCATAATGGGTGCCGTGGATTGTGTGTGGCGTCTCAGCAGCCGTGGTAGTCGGCTCAATGGTTGGCGGTACTTCAAAGTGTCTGATGATGAATGGTGCTGTTGTAGTGTCTTCTGTGGGCAGCTCCTCAGGAACTGCATGGTCTACGGTCTGATCTTCGGGAGTTGGAGTGGGTTCGCGCATAGCAAAGCCATCGCCTAATGACGAGCTGCCATCGTAGATGCCTTCTCCGCCGGGATTGCTCATATTTCTGATTTTATCATATAAGCTGCCAAAAAGCAATAGTATTGGGTTGCGTAGGGGCTAGTAGAATTTACGGAATAGTAGCACGCTGATAGCTAGTCCGATGGATATGGCGACCATGCGGATAGTGTTGCTCGGGAGCTTGCTGGCATAGGTCGCCCCAATATAGCCGCCTGCCACATTGCCAACCAAGAGTAGCGGGAGCATTTGCCAATAGATTAACCCGCTGATTACAAAATAAATAATCGATGAAAGCCCAAACGTCGCCCCAACCAAATTTTTGAGCCCGTTCATCTGGTGAATGTTTGTTAGCTCGGTGAGGCCAAATAGCCCGAGAGCCATAATGCCGAATCCTGCTCCAAAGTAGCCACCATATGTTGCGACCAACAGGAACATGAGCGATAGCGCGGCCAATGCAAGAAGTGGATGTTTTGGCCGAGCAGCCGAGCGCTTGATGACGTGTTTATTGATGAGAGGTTGCGCAGCAAGTAGCGTAACTGCAAACAATACGAAAAATGGGACGATTTTGCCGAATACGTCGTTGGATGTCTTTTGGAGTATGAACGCACCGGCTATGCCACCAATAAAACTCGGAATCATGAGTATGAAATAGCGTCTTGGGAGTTTGCGGAGATGTTCACGGTACCCATAGGCCGAACTGAGCACGCCCGGCTGTACGATAAGGGTTGTTGTTGCGTTTGCCATGACGACCGGTACGCCGTTGCCCAGAAGTAGCGGAAATAGTATGAATGAACCACCGCCTGCGACGGAATTCATGATACCCGCCGCAAAACCCGCCACCAATAGTATAAGCCAATGAATAATCATACGGTCCAGTATTACGGATGAGAAGTAGTTTGCGCAAACTACGCTTATGTATGTGGATTAATTTGGGCTGGTCTGGCATAGTTAAGCGTGATGAAACGTCTACTTGGGTTGTTGGTGATTTTATTCCTCGCAGTTGCATTATTATGCAGCGTGCCCGTGAGCGCGGCAGATACATCAAATTTCAGTATTCAATCATTTGACGCTGACTACTATTTGAGCAGAGATACCAATGGCGTATCTGAGCTTCGTGTGCACGAGGTTATCGTTGCGCTGTTCCCTGACTACAATCAAAATCATGGCATACTTCGTGCTATCCCAGAACGATATAAAGGTAATAACCTGAGTATCGACATCAAAAGTGTGACTGACGGGGCTGGGGCCGCACGCACGTACACTACATCGTCGAGTAACGATAACACCGTACTGCGCATCGGTGAGGCTGATACATATGTCCATGGGCTCACGACCTATGTTATTGATTATAGTGTGCGGAATGCGGTGAGTTTCTACGACGACCATGATGAGCTGTATTGGGATATCAACGGAGACCAATGGTCACAGCCTTTTAGTCTGGTCACCGCTCGGCTGCACATACCTGGTGACTTGGCTTCGAGCTTGCAGGCAGACCAGCGCTGTTATGCCGGTGGGTACCAAAAGAATGATGCTAATTGTATGATTGAGCGCACGAACACTGAGACGGAAACTGTCATCACAACATCTGCTCAAAATCTCAGTGGTAATCAGACGCTGAGCATGGTAGTGGGCTTTGCTCCGCAAACATTCAAAAAAGACATGAAAGCCGTCGTTCGCGGCATTATTATTCTCGTGCTGTTTGTGGGGAGCATTGTGTTGCCACCATTGGTTGCGTTTGCTTGGATGTATCGCATATGGCGTCGTGAGGGTCGTGATGCTTCGGGCAAAGGTACAATTGTCCCAGAGTATCAGCCTCCCAAAGGCTTGAGTGTGCTTGAGGGCGCCATGGTTTTGGAGCAAACGTTGCCCAACAAAGCGATTAGCGCAAGTATTGTGGACCTGGCAGTCAGGCGGTATGTCAATATTATTGAGCAGCCAGAGGGCAAAGAATACGCAATCAAACTAGTCAAGGACCCATCTAGTCTGCCCGAAATGGAAATGGCAGTCGTCAAGTTATTCTTTCCAGATTTTACTGTTGGTGAGACGGTACAGCTCAAAGATTTAAAGTACAAACTAGCTGCTCGCAGTACTGAGTTGAAGAAAACCGTTGCAGAACGAGTGTTTACGCAGGGCTACTTCCGCACAAATCCAGACAAGGTACTTACTCGTTACATAAGCGGAGGTGGTGCAATGCTGGCCGTTGGATTCGGGCTTTGTTTTACAGTGGTCGCAATACCGTTGGGGGTTGGACTGATTATTGCTGGTGTTATCGTGATGATTTTTGGTTCGGTTATGCCTGCTCGCACTGAACTTGGCGTGCAAACACGAGACACGCTGAAGGGGCTCAAAGAATACATGCACATGGCAGAAAAGGATAGAATTGCTTATTTGCAGAGCCCTGAGGGAGCAAGCCGGTTCAGTGCGCAACCAGCCAGCAAAGTCGAGCTCTACGAAAAGCTTCTCCCCTACGCGATGCTTATGGGGCTAGAGAAGAAATGGAGCGAGCAGTTCAAGGACATTTACGCACAGCAACCAGACTGGTATCAGGGCAATGCTTCGTCATTTAATACGCTGTATATGGCGAACGCGTTGGGGTCTTCTTTTAACTCTGCTACAACAGCGTCATTTAGCTCGCCAAGCAGCTCTAGTAGTAGTGGTTTTTCTGGCGGTGGCGGATTCTCTGGAGGTGGTGGAGGTGGTGGTGGTGGTGGTGGCTGGTAGATTGATTAGTACACCAGCTCGCTGACGCGTGTTGGCAGCCATAAACCAACCTTGTCTATCTCTGGTGCTTCTACTTTGTGGCTTGCACTGCAGGGCGCGCCTTCTGACGTTACGCGTGCCCACTCCCCCATAATTACTAGCCCGCCAACTTTGAGCGGTACGCGAGCCATTTGGATGTTGCTTGCTATATCTTCAGGGACTTCTTCTTGCAAGGCGCTTGCAACCAGCCATTCCCAGCCCGGTGTACGTGTATAGAAGGTTGCGTTGAATGCTGCTGACAACATGCCGGCCCACGGCTTGTCGTAGTGCCACTCAAGGCCGCGCTCCTCACCCTTGGACAGGTGAAACGGGTGTGTGAGCCTGAGTTCGTTATAGGGCTCACCAAGTTCACGAGTCGTGACATGCGGAAAAAGCTCTGTATAAGCGTCAACCATGTCCTCGAAGAATGACGTATGACTGTCATATAGCTTTTTCCTGCTTACTGCCGCAGGACCGGTTTCTATCATAGATGCTACATGGTCTATGACATCATTTAGCTGAGGATGTATAAGCTTATCCACGACAGTTGCATCGCGTATGGCAAGCTCTGCCCCACCGACAGCAACAATGTCATCGAGTGTGGCCGTCTCTAACATGGTGACCCCTATTGGGCATGTGATGCTTTGAGTGAATAATTCCGGTGAGGTTACGACGGACATAGAACGATATTCTACAATAAAATAACCAGAAACACAATACTTAGTTGGTGCTTGTGAGGGCGGCAAGTACGGCGGTGCCGACTTGCTCAATTTTGTCTAGGTGAATCCCGCCAAGATTGATTCGTGAATTTGATAGCACAAATACTCCCGACTCATTGAGCTGGTTTTGCTGAGTCGGGGTGAAGCCTTGTGGCAGTGGCTTGGTGAACAACCCTCGCCCATGAGCTACCGCTGGAAAGATATCCTGCACAATCTCAGCGAATAAAGCGCGTGTTTGGTTGAGCCGCTCTCGTGCGTAGAACAGCTCGTCCCCAAACTCTGGTGAAGCTAATGCGATAGCGCCAGCATGGGCTACATCGTGTTGCAAGTTGGAAACACTGCTCCGTACGGTATTGCCAATAAGCTGCTTCAACGCTGCAGCTTGCTTGTTCCCTAGCTGGGTGTTGGCGTTAGCGATAAATAGTCCGCCAAGTCGCTCGCGGTATAGTCCCATGTTTTTTGACGCAGAGAATGTTATGAATGTGAGTAACCCGCGCTCAATACTTTGGACGATTGGGTAACGATCCGGTACGCGACCATTGGCCAAGCCCATGTAAGCCGAATCGAGAAGCACAACTGCGTCCTTCCCGCTTGCAATCGTAAGTATGTCGTCCCACTGCTCGGTGGTGCGGTCCATGCCATCATCGTTGTAGCCGCAGGTTTGCAGGAGAAATACTGACCCATTTGGTGCCGCCGAGAACGCTTCGACTGCCGATTCGTGGTCGTACTCGCCTGTTTGGGCATCCATATGATTGTACGAAGTAATGTCAAACGGCTCGTCAAAGATTGCGGGGTGGTTTGGCCAGCCAGCATCAAGAACGAGAGGAATGGCTCCGTCTTGTGGCTCCAGCAGCCCCTCCAATATGTCACGAGCGGTACGCAATGCGCCGGTGCCGCCTGATGTTTGACACGCCAGTACCGTGTCATCCTGAGCATCGTATGTTTCTTCGCCCATGACAAACAGGCCTGCTTCTTCTAAGAATCGCTGATGGCCAAACGGGGTTTGGTATCCAAAACTACCGTTTCTAAGCGTTTGCTCTAGTGCCTGCCGTTGAGCCGTTTGAACGGAGTTCGGGCGCCAAGGGTGATTTGCGACGGGATCAATCAACACGCCAATCGTCGTGTTTATTGCCCCCGGATGCTCTGCGGCAAACCGCGGCCACTCCGCATTGGCCGCCATGATAGCGTCCATGGGTGCGTGTGCTAATTCTTGAAACCTCTCTGGCATAATGGGATAATTCTAACATTTTATAGACGATTGCGCGAATGCGAGCGTCTGTGGACGTGCCGCTATTGCTTGCGGATATGAAGAATAAGGGTAAAATAGCTGCAATATGGCAAGCGTTGGCGAAATTGTTGGCAACATCAACCCCCGTGAAGTTATCCAGGAGAATACTCGTGCGTGCCTCCCTGCTGCTTTCTTGGCGGAGCTGGACCCCAATCTGGGCATAGCCGAATCAGACATCGTTGACCTCATGACAGACGACGGGCTGTTTATTCCTGGTGAGTTAGGAGGCACGGGGCTCTATCCGGCCTCAACATTGAGCCACACGACAGAAAAACTCAGACTTCCAATCACTGCTGTATTTGACGCTCGCCTGGCAAGTAGTTCGGAGCCACAAAATCTTGACCGAAGAATTACTGAAGTTGACAATGCACTCCGCAGGGGTGAACACGTGATTCTTGCGTATCCAAAACGTCGCGAAGGCAAAGAGCCTTTCTCTCACTACTCCACTGTTACAGGTTACGAATCTCATCCAGACGGCACACTCATTACCATAATGGACCCGAGTGATGTTGATGGTGGAGTCAGGCATGTGGATATAGAAGGATTTTTACCATACATAACACCGACCGAAGAGATTCCGGTGATGGCATGGGGTGTTCGCTATGGTGATGCGGTTCAAGAAGAGGTAGAGTCTCAGTTTGATGCCACAGAACTTCCCGGTTTATCTCTTCTGGCTAACCCGCTATCCAAAGAGTCCGATACCGGGCTTGCGGTTCCCCCAAATACGAAACATCCAAGTTCTGTTGTTATGCCTACCTCTGAGATAACAAAACAATTCAACGCGCTGGGTGATATCGTGTTGTCTCGAGATGGCAAGCTGCCAATCGGATACCCACGTTTCGTTATACCAGCAACCGTGAAAGACTTGTCTCACAAGGTGCATGGAACGTTGAGTAGCCTTCCATTCGCAACCATGGAATCTGCTGAAGCAGCGGCAAACTATATACAAAGATACGGGCGTCATGAAGAAGATGCTGTTATTCATGAGGCAGATGGTCTGTATTGGCTCCATGACTCTGATGAGGCTTTGGAGGCATGGCAGCACACTGGGTTGGGTTTGTCTTCGCGCCAGGCGCTCGCAACGCTGGAAGGCCGTGGGCAGAATGACCTAGAGCGTCGCACTGTGGCAGAGAATTCAATCAAGCAAACGATTGAGCATTACACTGGTGCCAAACAGGAAGACATTTACCTGTTCCCTACGGGCATGGCGGCAATATATGCCTTGAACCAGGCGATGATTGTGGCGAGCGACCAAGCACCTGGTGTACAGTTTGGGTTCCCATACACAGACACGTTCGAGCAACGTAAGTTTGGCCCGGGTATGAATATAAGTAAAAACATCCTTGATATGCGGGATGGTGACTATGACACTTTGGCAGGAGTGCTTGAATCGAATCAGCCTATCCGCGGGGTTATCACTGAATGCCCCGGCAACCCAAAACTCTGGACCCCGGACTTTCACAAACTTGATGCGATGCTTGATGGTCGAGCACCGTTGGTCATCGATGACACGATTGGCACGATGTTTAATATTGACGACAACAAACTGCCGGATAGTGTTGTAGCGCGCGTCACCAGCCTGACGAAGTTTTTCTCTAGCGTAGGTGATGTTATGGGGGGGTCAATTGTCCTCAGACCAGATAGTCCGCATTACGAGCTAGTAAAAGCAGCACTGGACAGCACATATCAAGACACTTTGTGGTACGAAGACGCAGAGGCTTTGGTAAAAAACAGTACCTATTTCCCGGAAATCATGCCAATTATTAATGAAAACGGTGAACAAATCGCCAAGTGGCTTCACGATGAATGGACTGGCGAAGACAACGCACTTGAAGCCGTATACCATCCGTCTCTTACTGGCACAGAGGCATATGACGCGGTCAAAAAAGACGAGGGAGGCTACGGCGGGCTGATGAGCCTGAAATTTAATGACCCGGAGCGAGCATATAGATTTTTTGACGCACTTAACATTACCAAAGGCCCAAGTCTCGGCACCTTCTACAGTATCGCCTGCTTGTACACATGGCTAGCGCACAAGCCAGTGGGCTCTGTTGGTAAGTTTGGTGTTGTGCCAGATTTTGTTCGTATCTCATTCGGCATCGAATCGTTCGAGGATCTCCAGGAACGCATCCGCGAAGCATTCGTAGCAAGCGCATAGACAAAAAATGTCAAAAGTGATATAATCGTACACTATGTCTAATGTACGATTGGCTGAAGTGTTGAAAGTAGCCGGGCTTGATGAACTGCAAGGTATTACCCAGGACGCACTAGCACAGGATTTTATGCCAGCATCTGTAGTTGGCTTGTCCGACGGAGATATTGTAGGAGTACACGAACAGTACGCTGACCCATTCATGGTGGAAATGTATGGGGAGCATCTTTACAATGAAGGAAAAGTTGCGGCCAATATGCTTGCAGCAGCACTCAAGAACCGTCGTGAACCCGGTGATATGTATGGCTTTCAGAGATTTGTTGCGTCATATCTGATTGGTTCACCGCTTCTTCCTGATTCTACCGCAGCCACACGCGTGTACCCATACGCTCTGGTTGTTGACGGTAATCCGGTGCCGCTCGCACGCTCACCTGAGATGATTACCGATTATGGTGCGTGCCTGTCTAGTAGAAGTATCATTACTGACCAAATCAACTTTGCACGTCAAGGGGCTCGGCCGTTCTCGTACATGCCGATTTCGCGCCTACCTTTTGTTAACCAAACATTAGGACTGGTTTATGACCAGTTGTTGGGGCAAGGCGGCAAAGATACAGCAATCGATAAAAAAATCTTTGTTGGACTAGAAGATGGTGTGGCGAATGGTACGAATGAGATGATTGAGGCGCAACGTGCACACAGCGCACCAGCTGATATTATGGACGTTGTGCTCTGTAACAGTAGTGATCACATGAGCCCAGAAGATCTCAAGGGTGGCATCGAAAATGCTCATACTATACTCAAGGATGATGGCATATTCGTATTGCGACTCTCAGACGATCACACAGGAGAAGGTGCATCTACTCCGCCCGAAGAAGCATTGCAGTGGGCGCTTGACGCTGGCTTCGCAGCATCAAAAGTATTTCGTTACGAGACTGAATCATCTCACAACCTCGGCCGTAGCCTGTTAACAGGTCGCATTGTCATGCATAGTATGCAAACCAGAATTCTAACAAAGTAGTTACATATATAAAGCACTACTGAGCGCCCTGGAGTGCATAGCGTTTCCATAGCGCTTGTGCTCTGGTGAATCGGTGTATATGATTATGGTATGGTTCGGAAATTGATTTTATTTGCCGGAATGATGTTTGTCTGTCTTCTGAGTTTTGGAAATATAGCTGCGCATGCTGATGTTTTGCCGCCATCGTGCGAAGATAGCCGCACGAGTAGCCAATGCGAGCAAGACAGGAAGGATGCTAGCTACTGTAGAGTGCACGCCGGCCCTCTCACTGACGAGGACCTAGAAGTAGTAAAAGTTCGCAACCAAGAAAAGCGTTGCGGCGGGCCAGGCATACCTGGAGAAACAACCGCCGTATCCGGCTCTTGTCGTGACTGGATTAAATACTGCGATAGTCCAATGGATGTAGCGAGGGCTCCATGGCTGTACATAGGGTTTGTGATAACTGTTTTAGTCGAGGGGCTAGTATTGCTTGTTTCGCTCCGCCCCTTCCCCAAGCGCCGCCTACCTCTTGTGGTTGCTATCAACGCAGTGACCTATATTCCACTTGTGTTCGGGCTTACCTGGATATCTGGTCAGGGTGCGTCAAGTATGGAATATCGCGTTACAGCTGCCGTGGCAGAGGGCATGGTGGTATTGGTAGAAATGCTTGCAATCGCCTGGTTATTTCGCATATCTGCGCGAAAAGCGCTTATTGTATCGTTGGTCGCCAATGGGGCGAGCATTGCTGTTGGTCTGATGGTGCGCATGGTATTGGTGTCGTAGGTGCGCACGAGAGTACTGCTCTGTAGTTGCTTGCTTGTCATAACAGTTCTCACGGCTGGGTATTTTGTGATGCAAAAACCCAAGCAAGCGCCAGAAGCTATTGACCCTGCCATGCAGGCATTGATTGAGCAGAGAGCTTCTGCGCCAGACGAACGAGAATTTGCTGACCAAGCACACAGTATCGGACATCGTATTGGCAAGGACTCTGACGCTCCATTGTCGGAGCTGTTTGCGCGGTGTGGCGACCCGGAGTTTGCATTTGGCGGGTGTTTGCATGGTGTGGTTATGGGCCATGACCATCACGGTAATCTTGAGGATATTGCCAAGCAATGCCAAGAAACAACATTCGAGACTGAGCTGTATAACCGAAATTGCGCTCATGGGGTTGGGCATGGTGTGTTTAGTGGCGGTACTGACTTAAATAAGTTTTTGAATGAGTGTTCGGGCATGTTTGGTACGGTGCTCGAGCCAGATTGCCAATCTGGTGTCATGATGGAGTATATGTTGCGCACGCACAGCATAGCAATGGGTGCTGAGCGGCCGGCCATGCGGCTGCCAGACTGCTCTGCTTTGCGCGAAGACTTTCGTCTTATCTGTGCCGGTGCCGCCGGTGCCTACTCCCAGTATTATCCTGATTCTTCAATCGAAGCTACCGTTGATATTTGTCAGCAGCTTGGGGTGCAAGAATATACGGAGTACTGCTATCAAACTACTCTCAGCAGGCTTGTAGCGGCGCCTGAAGCCAAAACTGAGCAGTTCTGTAGGCTATCAAAAGCAGACCACGCGCTTTGCCGTAGCTAATCGGCATGACTAGTGGCACTTGTGAGCCAGGACAAGTCGGCACTCTGGTCTATGATTACTAGTTCTGGAGCGCCTTTGTCATTGAGTGCGCAAAGGAGGTTCTCTGAGTTGAAGTCCCAGTTTGTGCACCCTGCATACCTGCCGTGCTGAATCGTTTGGGGTATAGGCGCGCCGAAGCTGCTTAAGGCCTCGTCGCATGCACTACGTACCCCTGTCAGCAGGTCATAGTATTTGCTTAGGTTTGTGCCGGGTGGTAGCATTTCTTTCCGCTTCTTGCCGTGTTGCACATGCACTATTGCTTTGGTGATTGTCTTTGTGAATATGGATGTGTGGTTTATGGGGCCTTCTGCCTGACGATACGTAGGTGCGTCAACATACTCCATGATTGCGTAGCCGGCACCATTTGATTTTGATAACGCGATATGGCCAAAAACCCGTGCAGCACGGTAGCCTTCTGTGTCTTCTAGTGCGGCGCGGAGTAACTCCTGTGTGGCCAGATGTCTGATGCCAGAGTCGCTTGCATGGTATTCTGGGAATGATTTTATTACGCATTGATTCCCATTGTTTCCAGGAAGTAGGTAGGCGCGCGGCGGCCCATAGTGTTTGATGCCAGGAAAAGCCTTGTCACTCGTGAGCATGCCAAGAAATTCACTCACGGTCGTGGGGTCGGTGAGGTGCGTGTCTAGTCCAAATTCCTCCAATGCTTCTAACGAGCTTTCGTCAAATATTGTGTATGCGTCTCCCGCCTCTATAAAATCACGCTGAGCACCAGGGTAAATATCAATCTTATTCATGGCTTGAGCCACCTAGGTATGGTTTTTGTCCCAAGGTGACGCCAGACAGGGCTAATCCGCGCGCGAGTCTTCTAGTCCTTGCTGCTGCTGGATTTTCATCGGGCTGCTGCTCTTGCTCAATAACAGTGAGCATGGATTTTGCAAAACTTCCTGATGGGGTGTTTGGATTATCCAGTCCTATTGCTTTTCGGTTAATTCGAAGAGTGGGAATGCCAGATGGATGATTGATAAGATGCGGCCTTCCCTCCCCTGCACTTAACTTAGCATCAAGTCCGATAACGCCAATGTGGCGCCCGGTCGCGTTTGGCTGATGGATATGGGTGTAAGCCAACCCATCCAGTTTGTGGTTATGCACATCATCGAGGAACGACGATGGCTTGAGCCAGTCGGTTGTTGTCGCGAGCTTCACTGTTGCATCATCTCTGTCAGATATTGTTAGGTTGCCGCCGTTGAGTAGCATAAATAGCATGACATCAAACTCGTGTGTCATACCGGCGTGGCTTTTGAGGTAATCTTTGACACCTTGGTTAGCATCTGTTTGAAGGCCAGCTTCGATTACCTGTATAGCAGCGCATGCAGCGGAACCTAGGTTTATCGCTGTTCGAATAACTGTTTCGGGCGGCGCTTGTCTCTGCTCGAGGCGTAAATCGTCATGTTGCCCCATAAACTGCTCATACATCTCCAGCCAGCTGCCCTGCATAGCTTTGCGTTGCATCAGCTGGAGGCGAGTAGGGTTCCAGGTTGGGTAGAGATTCGATGGATCACGCGTGGTGGCAAGCTGTGCTAATACGTCGGTCAGTGCCTCGTCGTCAGAATTTGCAATTACTGATGCATTTTGCGCTGTTGCATTGTCGATGTGACGCGCCTGTTCTCGGAGTATTGTCGTCGTATCCTGCAAGAGTTTTGGGTCAAACGGCTGCCTCAACGAGTAGGAATCTCCTCTCCTGAGTAAGAGATATTCTAACTGCGAATTGTCCACGAGATACGCGTCTGCTACCGATGCATCACCAGCCTCCAGGGCATCGTTGTAACGGCTTGAATCAAAATGCAGTGCATCCACTGTGTCGATATGGGACGCTGGGTCTGCGAGACGGCTTGCAAAGAGGCCTCTGCCTCCGGAACTATCAGCAATCATATCATTTTATTATAGCACAAAGAGTCAAATAATGCAATATCTGTGCCCGTTCTCATGTTGCTTGTGCTTTGAGAGGAATTGCCCCTCTGTTAATCTGTAGACTATGGCTTTGGAAACACTTAGGCAAGTAGAACTCGGCGATTCTGGTATCAGCGCTTCTGTAATCGGTTTTGGCACGTATCATTTACGCGAGAAAATAGGCGCTCATGCGGCCATAGATGCCATGGCGGAGGCTTTTGATGCTGGGGTCACGCTCTTTGATACGTCAGATAACTATGGCACAGAGGAACTAATTGGGCTGGCTATCCGTGAAGGAGTGATTCCCCGTGAGGAAGTGGTAATTACGACTAAGACGGGGTTAGCTACGTGCGCGCAGGAGCACTTGCGATGGTCAGCTGAGGGCAAACGACGTGATACCTCACCAAGTCGTATACGCAGCCAAGTCGATGCGAGTTTGCGCTTGTTCGGTGATGGCGTCGAGACTATCGATGTATATCAGTTACATGTTTATGACTCTGAAGTTCCGGTTGAAGAGTACCCTTGGCTTATGAACGAGTTGATATATGCAGGTAAAATCCGTGCGTACGGAGTCTCAAACTATCCGGCTGAAGCACTCCAAGAGCTACTGGCTGCCTGTGACAGAGATGCCCTGCCACGTCCGGTTACATCACAACCATTTCTTAACATCGTGCAGGGCGTCCAGGATACTGAGCACCTTGCTCAGTCTGAGGGAATGACCACATTGGCGCACAGTCCGCTGCTCAAAGGCCTCCTGGTTGACGGTATGGTTGATGACCTAACTCAGATGACACAAGGTAATAGTCTGCCAGAAGTACAGGGCTTCAAACAAGGTCTGGATGGTCTCGGGCAATTGCAGGGGTATGCAAAAGAGCGCGAGCTTACGTTGGCCCAGTTGGCTATTGCCTGGGTGACGAGCCAACCTAATACAATTGCCCTGTCGGCCTGTACGAGCGAACGATACCTGACAGACGCGATTACTGGTGCGAGCCACCAGCTTGATTTAGAAGACGAAGAGCTCAAGGTTATATGCAAATCTTTTGACGACCTAAACTTCGTTGACCAAGCCGTTCAGATCATGAAACAGATGAAGATTTATTACCGGTAGATTCTATTGATATACCTTAGGACGCACGTGAAGTGTTGACCACAGTACGTCAAAGCCCTGTGACCGATCTGGATAAGGCAAGGCATTTTTAAATTTGGCGCTGGCAAAGTCTAGGCTTAAGATTCTTCAACAATCTGTACGAGTCTTGAGCCAAGTAGTGAACTCTTCTTCATAAGGGCAAGGGCTGGAACTTGGGCAGCTTCCATCTCCTGAACCCTCTTGCCTATGTGTTGTCTTTTTGGCCAACCTGCCCTTGCATCCGGCTGAAGATAAGCAAGCGCGAGTACCCCAAGTAAACCATCAGTGTGGGCTAACTCGGGACCCCCCTCTATTGGCGTGCTGGTACGTTCGAACTGAAAATCTCTTTCTTCGTCTCTTCGTTCCCAAGACAGCAATGGCTGTATAGTAGTGCCTTGACGAACTCTTTGAGGACGGCCGTTTGTTTCCAGGACCAGCGTAGTCCCATCGTGCAGCGGCAGGTCAATGGCCTCAATATCATAAATACCAACTGACCGTATGTAGGGTTTTGTAATCGCATCGGCAAGTGTGGCACCTTTTGCAAGTTTCTTTCGAGGGTATGCTAACTTTTCATCACCAAGCGTTGCCCAGTCGTAATCACCCCTAAGTGTGGCTGATAGTTTCTTACGAGCCTCCTCGCCCAGTTTTTCGTAAACGATTTTTTCCAGCAGACCGTTTCGTTGTGTGAGTGGTGCGGCATTAAATCTTCGCCTAAGTTCTGGCTCCTGTTGCGGATTAAACGCTGTTTGGCTTTGGCTTCTTCTATTACGGCGCACAATATTCGAACGAGCGATTCCTTCAAATACTATTCTTTCCGCTCCCTTAATCCCTGCCTCTTCCAGACGCCCCATGAATCCATCGAGGGAATCGTTGTTCTCCTGTATGTATTGCTTAACGATGGTCCTGCTTCGCCCTATGTTGGCTAGCCGAGCTAAATGACCGTTTGTGCCAAATGAGGGAGTTTCTCCGGTCCGGAGTACGCTAATAAACGCAGGTTGGCTTAGTGCAAACTCATTCCATGCACCGCCAAGACGCTGATGCAGTCTCACGAGGCCCGAAGAATCACGTACGGGGCTCTGCCCAGAAGGGTCACGTGGATCAAGAATAACCCAGTCACCAATTGTTCCTCCTGCGCTTGGCCCAAAACCATCTTTGTAGGGTGCAACTTCTCCAAGTAGTGCGAGTAAGGTCTTATCGTTTAATGGGGGGTGATCGATTGTCACGTCAAAACGTTCATGACCAGGGCTAACCTCGGTGCGGTACACATCTAGCCTTGCATCGAGTAGGGCTAACCCCCCAGGCTCTTTGAAGTCTACGCCCAGCCTTTCTCTCGAATCGAACTGAGCAACTAGCTGTGCTTCTTGTGGTATAGCCTCTTGTCTGATTGGTGTTTCTATCCCAGGCATTTGTGTAATAGTAGAATAAAAGCAGTAATAATTCAAATCAAAGCCATTGATAGGTTAGGCTAGGTCTGGAGCCAGCTCGCTTTATGCAGTATTTGCGAAGTCAAACCTACCGAAAGCGTATAAAAAAACGAGCCCAAACGGACTCGTCTTTTCATGGCTGGGGAGGAGGGACTCGAACCCCCGAATGCCAGTACCAAAAACTGGTGCCTTACCACTTGGCCACTCCCCAATAACTGGTACGATTTTAGCGTAAAAGCGTTCAATTGGCAATTCCCTGTTCAGCTCCAGTAATACTGGGGTATACTTGTATGCAACATGCATGTGCTTTACCCTAACGACCTACGCAAGCGCCAACAGCAACGTCAGTATGCGGTCCGCAAGAGGCGGCTACGTAAGATGGGGGTACGGTTCTCTACTGTATTTGTGTCTGCAGTAGTCCTGGTGGCGAGCCTAGGTGTGTTTTCTCTCGGCCAGTCTGTTTCTGATGTGCAGCCGTCGTTTTATCCCGTCACTCAACAAGCAATCGCACCGTTGAGCTTGCCATGGCCTGCCTATGGCCAATCTGCGATTGGCGCTATTGGCTATGGCGTTTTGGATGAGCATAACACGGATAAGCCTGCGCCTACTGCAAGTACTGCCAAGATATTTACAGCGCTTATGGTACTTAAGGCAAAACCACTGCAAATTGGGCAGCAAGGACCGCTGATTACGTTCACTGCACATGACGAGCAGATATATAGGGAGTATGCGGCCAAAGGTGGATCGGTATACCCGGTCACGGCCGGTGAGCAGATTAGCCAACGGCAGGCTTTGGATGGGCTGTTGGTGCTCTCTGCTAACAACCTGGCAGATATGCTTGCTACCTGGGCATACGGGTCTGTCGATGCTTATGCTGCGGCTGCAAATGAGTACTTTGCCACCCAGCAGCTTGCACACACTACGATCGCTGATGCGAGCGGGTTTTCGCCAAAAACAGTTAGCACAGCACATGATATGACATTGGCGGCTGCATTGTTGCTTCAAGACCCAGTTCTGGCTGCGGTGGTGAGTCAGCCGGAGGTTGATGTGCCAGGTATTGGCGCGGTCCCTAATACCAATGTGCTGCTGGGTTCGGATGGAGTGACCGGTGTCAAAACAGGTAACACTGATGAGGCCGGTGGATGTTTTGTGATTTCCTTGAAATACACGCTGGATGATAGTCATGAAGTTACACTCATTGCTACGGTATTTGGTGCGCCGACGGTGCCGGATGCGATGCGTGCAAGCAAGCAGTTAGTGACAGATACAAAGACGGGATTCCGCGTTCAGCCCGTCGTCTATAAGGGAGAAAAGGTTGCTCAATACAATGCTCCGTGGGGTACGCAAGCGATTGCTACGGCTCAGCAGGATGCATTTGGTCTCGTGTGGGCCCCTTTGCCTCCTGCGGTTAAGCCAGATTTGCAGGCAGTGCCCCATGGATCAGCCGCTGGCACGGTTGTGGGGACGGTGAGCGCACGAGTTGGTGCGGATACGGTTACGGTTCCCGTGGCGCTCGACAGTTCGATTGGTTCACCGTCGTTTGCATGGAAACTATACAAACGCTACTTGTAGCTTGCTCAAACAAGGTGTGTTCGCTAGAGTATGTGACATATGCCAGACGAAGTTGTTGCCAAATCCGCTCCATACATTTCTCCGCTAGAGATAAATGGTATGTCTGGCCGCATGCTGTATATGCCTGCGCCCAAAGGCAAAACCAGGAACATGTTGTTTATCTATGGCCATCACTCATCAATTGAACGCTGTTGGGGCATCGTGGAAGAGCTGAACCAGTATGGGTCAGTGACTATGCCGGATCTACCAGGATTTGGCGGGATGGACCCACTATACAAGATTGGCAAGGAAGCGACTGTCGATAATATGGCTGACTACTTGGCCAGTTTTGTGAAGCTTCGCTACAAACGTAAGCGCCTGACTATTGTAGGATTTAGTTTTGGGTTTGTTGTAGCGACTCGCATGTTGCAAAAGTATCCCGAGCTGACCAAGCGAGTTGATTTGGTGGTGAGCACCGTAGGATTTGCCCACAAAGATGAATTTGTATTTACTAAGGTGCGATATTTTATGTATCTCAATGCAGCACGGTTCTTTAGCCACCGGCTACCTGCAATCTTTTTCCGCAATGTTATGCTGAACCCATTTGTTATCAAGACAGCGTATCGTCACACGCGTAATGCCAAGAGTAAGTTCTCTGGGCTCAGCAAGCCAGAGCTCAAAACGATGCTAGAGTTTGAGGTTCATCTGTGGCGCTGCAATGAAGTCCGGACCTATATGAAGACGAGCGTGGAGTTTTTGACGCTGGACAACTGCCAACGCCGAGTTGATTTGCCCGTTTGGCACATCAGTGTTGACGCAGACAGATACTTTGACAATAACTTGGTCGAACAACATTTACGAGTAATCTACTCGAGCTTTAATAGTGCCAAGGCCAAGCTTGATTCGCACGCCCCAAGCATTATCGCAGACAAAGAAACAGCTCGAGGGTTGATTCCCTACCGAATCCGCAATTTATTGGCATCCTAGTGGCTCTGGTATACTGAGGAGCATGAAGATAGGGCTCGTCTGTCCGTATAATTTGTTTAAAGGTGGTGGCGTGCAAGAATGCGTTCTGGCTATGCAGCAAGAACTAGCAGCGCGTGGTCATGAAGTGCTTATCGTGGCGCCACAGCCACGCGAAGTGCCAGAGTCTATCCCAGGCTTTGTGCGCTTATTGGGTAGGTCCACTGATGTGAAGTCGCCATTTCACACTACGGCATAAATATCGGTGAGTG
>OFRM01000382.1_pt1 | contig 19267 bp, 28 predicted proteins | sample 1543101 | NCBI WGS metagenome assembly OFRM01 (sample SAMN07774223, study PRJEB24372) | wastewater metagenome | isolation source: Exp Tend VB 0WW | collected 2016-02
TGCAAGATGTTTTTGAAAAATGGAAGTATTCTTGCGAACACAATCTAACGAACAGGTCACTTAACAGGATAGCATGGCTTGGACAGGCGGCGGTTTGTTACAAATATAAAGTACCTGCAATTTTTTCAAGTGGATGGGATTTTTTGACCGAAGAGGAAAAAGATGGTGCAAACCAAGTCGCATTTCAAATGCTGAATAAATGGCTCACTGAAAACGGATTGCCGGAAGTGTCATTTGAAGAGGCGATGCAAATTGAACGCCAAGTTGAACTTTATTAAAATCGTTGGAAATGAAAAATTATCTTGATATATCTGTTTTACAGGCTGCTAAACAGCGTGTTTCATTTGCTTTTGACAATTTTGAGAAACTTTACGTTTCATTTTCCGGGGGCAAAGACAGTACCGTTATGCTCCATTTGGTAATGGAAGAGGCAATGAGGCGCGGGCGCAAGGTTGGCGTTTTGATTATTGATTTGGAGGCGCAATACTCCGACACAATCAGCCACATAAAAAACTGCATTTCTCTTTATCATGATTTTATTGACCTTCATTGGGTGTGTGCTGAATTGCTTTTGCGAAATGCAGTTTCAAATTTTGCTCCAAAATGGTGTTGTTGGGAAAAAGGGAAAGAAGATGTTTGGGCGCGTGAAATGCCAGCACAAGCAGCCGATTTGTCGCAATACGATTTTTACGAACCCAAAATGGAGTTTGAAGAATTTATGGTTTTGTTCGGCGAATGGTATGCCGGAAATGATATTGCCGGGGCTTTTATCGGCATCCGTTCGGATGAATCCCTTCACCGATACCGCGCTATTGTGGCAAACAAAAAGAATCTTACTCTGAAAGGCGAAAAATGGACAACTAAAATAGCGTCTAATTTATACAACTTATACCCGATTTATGATTGGAGAACTGAGGACATTTGGACGTTTCAAGGAAAAAACAAAGAATTACCGTCGAATCAAATTTACTCTAAAATGTCACTTGCGGGCGTTCCGCTTTCTAATCAGCGCCTTTGTCAGCCATACGGAGATGACCAAAAGAAAGGGCTTTGGCTTTACCATATTTTAGAGCCTGAAACTTGGAGCAGGCTTGTTTTAAGGGTTTCTGGCGTGAACGGAGGCGCACTTTATATTCAAGAACATGGAAATATAAACGGGGTAAGAAATGTGCTAAAACCGAGTGATATAACATGGAAGGAATATACCAATATGTTTTTGGGAACTCTGCCAAAAGTTACGCGGGATAATTACATCTTGAGGTTTAAAAAATTCATTGCTGGATGGAAAAAGCGAGGTTACGAAAAAATACCCGATGAAGCGCCCCGCGAACTTGAGTCAAAATGTTGGGTTCCATCATGGCGAAGGATGGCAAGGTGTATTTTGCGAAATGACTATTATTGTAAGGGTCTTGGACAAACGCAGCCGCTTTCCGACGCATATCAAAAGTACAAAGCAATAAAAGCAAAAAACAAGATGATAAGTGCGATTAAAGAAGAAGAGGCGATAACTTCAACAATTCAAATGTTTTAACGTGACAGCCGCCGAATATCAAGCAGTCCACGCTAAGAAGCCCGCCAAGCGCAAGGCAAACCCCGAATACGCGATGCAATGCGCATTCGTGCGGGCAATGACGCTGAAACACTCCGACGTGCTGGTTTTCAGCGATACGGCGGCGCACATCGGCAAGACGAAATTGCAGCAGGTGAGGGCAAACAGACTAAGCAGCCCTAATGAGAAGTGGCCGGACACATTCATTGCGCAGCCGTCGGGTGAGTTTTGCGGGCTATACCTTGAATTTAAAGCCGAATGTCCGTACAAAACAGACGGCAAAACACTTTACGCAAATCCGCACATTCAGGCGCAAGCCGACACTATGAGAAAACTACGGGCGAAAGGCTATGCCTGTTATTTCGTCTGGAGCATTGAAATGGCGCTTGAGATTGTGGAAAAGTATTTATATTCATAACTGACGCTTCGCCGATATGCAACGTTTAGGCGGCAGGGAATGGAAAGCGTAGTTATGGGATAAAATTTAAACTTTAAGTGATGGCAATTCATGTAAAATGGTTAAAACCTAAAATAGAAAATGACTACAAAGTTCATGCGCAACGGTATGATGGGTTAACCTTATGCGGTCTTGCCCATGAAGGTGGCGGTGAAAGAAACGAACAAGATTTTGTAGTTACGACAAAAAAAATAACCTGCTGGCAATGCTTGGAAATTATTGCTTTTTGCAAGGCAATTAAAGATAGCGAGTACGGCACGAAAGTTTAAATCTTTTAGCATAACTCCAAGCCTGCCGAAGTTACGCGCATAGCGGTAATTCCCGGAAGGCGGCAATTAGGTACAAATTTGATTAAAAATGAACACTTACGCAGTTACAGGAACATTTCATGGCTCAATCGTTTACATGGCAAGCGAAGGCTATGCCCGCCGTGCATTTCACAAAAAATACAATGGCGAAAGCATTACGAACGTCCGGCTCGTTTCGCCTGTTTTTTTCTAAACAAACCACTTTTTATGTGGTATAAAACAAATTGCATGGCAGATTCCGTAAATTTAGTACAAGGTCTTACCGATGAAATTATTCGGGTTATTGAAATCAAAAAAACGTATGATGAATTGCCCAGCAATGCTGGGGCATTTGCATCTGCTATGATAGCTCAAGCTATTGACACGGCACGAAAAGCGCAAGCAAGCGGTGATATTTTACAAATGATTCCAGCATTGAAGGCGCTTCAAGAGTTTGAATTGTAATACCAAAAGATGAAAGAATACATCCCTTTGTTTTTGCTCATATGGTGGGCGGGCGGCGTTTTGCTCGTTTTCGGCAAACGCGACACATGGCATCGCTTTTATGAAAAAATACCTGCGCTTGCCTTGTGGCCGCAGCATTACATCCTTGCGCTCGTTTTGGCGATTAGCGCTGTGTTCTTCCCGTTGCCAATGCTCGTCCCATTTGTGGCGGCATGGAGAGCCTTTAAAGAGTGGCAAATAAAGAGAATGTTGAAACAAACGCTTTTAAAAGTGCTTCGAGAAGTCAAAAAACGAAAGGGCGGTCAAGCCGAAACAGACTTTGACGAACTGATTAAGCGGGTTAAAAGACTTTGAAGCGGCACAACTTTTGCCGCTACCGATAATCCCCCCTATTGTTTCATTAAATTTCCTAAACGCATGAAAGGAAGAATCTTTATCGCGGCATTAGCCGCACTTGCAACCTACGCTTGCCAAACCTCAAAACCTGCCTCTCCCTTCGGTGTTCACGCCGAAATCATGGCCGAAACCGCCGCTAACATCAACACCGCCGAAACCTATCTTTCGGCAGGATACGACAACGGCGCGGCGGTTATCTACACAAAAGGCGGCGCATCTGTATTGCTTCACGGCAGACAGCACGAGGTCGAAGGCAAAACTACTAACGTCGAAGGCGACGCTTGGCTTTGCACAGATTCGCTCACGGGTGACTTTATTAAAATCTACCCCTACACCGGCGTAACGACCTGGAAAGTCTCCGGTCAAACATTCACGTTTGTGCCCGACGAAAGCGGCACGAAAATTGCCTCACAAAAAACCGAGTAGCCCTTGTGGAAGAGGGCGGGTACAGTTCAAATTGGTCAACACTCAAACCGCATCGCTTGAAAAGTCAGGCGGCGCGGTTTTTTGTTTGTGAAAAGTTTTGCAGTTTAAAAAATTGGCTTAACTTTGTGGCATCTAATCACAACGCGGACGGCGTTTTTAACCTAAAATTTAGCAAGATGTAAAAACTGGTTTCAATCCGAACAAAGTTAGTTATGATTACCCGTCGCGGTAACGACGGGTTTTTTGTTTTAAAAACATTTTGAACTTCAAAAAAGTCGCCTACCTTTGAGGCGTGGAATTTTTCCACACGAAGGCGGGCGGCTGCTCTTGCTGGCGAAAGATGTTTGCGGAGTAGCCGTATTTTTGAAATTTTAGAAACGACAATTTTGAAAAATGAGGATAATAACCGAACATATTGAAATTATAGATTCTAACGGGACTTTTTGGGCAAGAGTCAATTACAAGGCTGTTATTTGCTGGTATCTTTATCCACAAGTTTTTATCCTAAAAAAAGAATATATTGGGTTTCCAAGCGTTGCGGAGAATGGGCTTTGTTTTCCGTCTATTCCAAATAAATTGCAATGGGACTGGCTTTTTAAATGTTTTCTTTCTTGGAGGAAATACAAGAATAAAATTTTATTGCCATATTTTGCGAACTTACAACACTATCATTTAGTTGGGAAGTTTGCAGCAGGAGAGTATTCAGCAGGCATTTTAGGTATCGAACAATACATGAATGAAAAATGAGGTAATTACACACTACTTTAACCCATGAAAATTATTGACTATCAAATAGTTATAGAACTCTATCCAGCAGTTGTTCTATTTGCTTTTTTTGTTGGGGGGCTTATCGGAATTCAAATTGGCAGAATCCGAAGGGATAACTGTGGGTAATGGTTTTTCGATAACAGTGTTGTTTTGTTGTGGGTAATTGTTCGGGTTTATTGGCGCGGTTGCCCACCAAACACCTACATAAAATGCAACGTAAACCGTCCCGATGTATATGCCCCAAACAAGTTCGTCACTAATTGAGGTTAAAAAATTTGGCTTACGTTCTTTGACAATGCCGTTTTCATGAATATATTGGATACATCCATCTATAAACCTTTTAGCCCTATCTTGATAATATCGTTTGTTCTCATTGAATTCAGCCGTATTTGATGCGGCAATTTGCAGTTTCATTTGTTGGGCAGACTTGTAAAAATCGGAGTTTGAGCCAAGATATTTTTTTAGAATTTCAGACGTTTGTAAAACCCACACATTGGTCAAATATGTATCATTGTATTTTAGTTTTTCTTTTTGTCTTTGAAGAGCTTTAATCGCTGCCTTCTTTTTTGAATTGAACATTTGGCAGATTTTTAAATTTGATTGTTTTGCTTAATTTTGGGCGTTAAAATTCATGGCTTTATGCTACCATCAAAAGAATACTTTCCAGATTCAGAACGGTTAGTGCCGAATGATTTTTTGAGTGTCAAGGCATTCCTTGATAAGGATGAAATAGACTTTGTTCAAACATATTACATACCGTTGAACAAATACATTAAGGCTCTTGAGGTTTTAGAATTGGCGGAAAAACATATTGTTACTTTGGAAGAGAAGATATTATTGCTTGGGAAAGGGACAACAAGAAGCCAGCAATAGAACTGATGTTGTCTCCCATGCTTAATGCTCTGTTCAATAGATTTTGATTCATACTTCCAGACTTTGCCTGTTCTAAAAGTTCGTCGAACATTTTAAACGTAGTGTCCAAAATGGCTGCGTTAGTAGCTTTTTCAGCGTTTAGAGTGCTAATTATTTGTTGTATGATTCCTATTATTTCGAGTTGGTTTTGAATTACATTAATACTGGAATTTGGAGAGTTAATTACGAATGGAGAATTGACGTTGTTGCTTATGTTAAATTGCGGGACTTTTTCAGAAGATGTCTTTTCGAGGTATTCTAATCCGTTTGGGTTTATTTTTAGTTCGTGGTCAATAAAAATTCGTTTTTGAGAGGGGGGTCTTCTAACATCTGCAAGGTCTCCAAAAGAAGCAAACGACCGTCTAAAGCCTGAAAATTGACCAGTTCCGGGTTTTTTATCAACATATTCCCATTTTAGCAAATCTTCTGCAATGTTTTTTCTTTCTTCTTTGGTAGCGTCTGGTAAAACTTCATCAATCTTATAAAACTTCCCATTTCCAACATAAGGTTTTAAGTGTTCAAGTATTTTGATATAGTTGTTTTTAGGTTCGCTTGCCATGTTTTCAAATTTTAGGAGCGTGAAAAAAACTTTGAAAAAATCTTTTTAGGCACTTGTTTAACCCAAACATTCCCCATATCTTTGTACTGTTAAAAACGACAAAGACATGGAATTTAAGAATCTTGCTCAACTGACTGAATACTTCGCCGATAAGCAAACCTGCATTGACTACCTGACCAAACTTCGCTGGGACGGCTGCGTTGAATGCACGTTTTGCGGACACGGCAAGGTTTACGAGTTGAAAGGGGCAAACCCGCGTTTTAAGTGCGCCAAATGTCGCAAACAATTCTCTGCCATAAAAGGAACAATCTTTGAAAATAGCCCGATACCCCTTCAAAAATGGTTTATTGCCGTTTACATACTGACAGCGCACAAAAAAGGCATCAGTTCCGTTCAACTTGCCGAAGATTTGGGCGTTACTCAAAAAACCGCTTGGTTTATGGCGCACCGCATCCGTTTTGCCTTGAAAGTAAAATCCTTTGATGCGCAAATGTGCTGCGAAGTGCAAGCGGACGAAACCTTCATGGGAGGCAAGAACAAAAACCGCCACGCTGACAAGAAAGTGAAAGAATCGCAGGGGCGCAGCGTAAAGGACAAAACGCCCGTGCTTGGACTGACAGACGAAAACGGCAACGTGCGCACCCAAGTAATCCCGAACACCCAAGCAAAGACCATTAAGCCAATCATTGAAAAAATGGTAAAAGAAGGCTCGATAGTTGTGACCGATGAATGGCAAGCGTACCGCGAACTTTCAAAAAGATACCTTCACGTTGTAATCAATCACAAAGAAGGGCAGTACGTTAGCGGCGGGTTTCACACAAACAGAGTTGAGGGGTTTTGGAGCATTTTGAAGCGCGGCGTTTACGGCATCTATCATCAAGTAAGCCCGAAACATTTGCACCGCTACTGTGACGAATTTTCGTTTCGTTACAATTCGAGAAGCGCAGACGCGATGCAAAGATTTGAAGCCTCAATTCAAGACGTTCACCAATGCCGCCTGACATACCATGATTTGACAAAGAAACAAGACCAAAACCCCGAATAACATCGGGGTTTTGGGATAAACAAAGCAATGATGAAAGAAAAGTCAAAAACAAAGGGCAACTCCAAAGAATTACAAGACTGCACCTTCGAGGAGGCTATGCGCAAGATAGCCACTACGTCAAAAGTTGATGTTGAAAAGGCGATAGCAGCCGAAAAGAAAAAAGATAGAAAAACGCGCCCTTAAAACGGGTTGGGTTAAAGTAGTATGTAATTACCAAAAATGAAACGTTCAATAATTGCCGGATTAAACTATTCAGGCAGTCCTTACGAATTACCGGACTGCCATTTGGACGCGGCAGCAGTAGCCAAACGCGCAAAGGACGCCGGTTTTCGCGGCGATGTTCATACCGGCGTTTTTGGGGTGAATGATTTTATGGTTGAATACGAAAGAATCATATCATCTGCCAAGAAAAGCGACACAACCCTATTTTCATACTCCGGTCACGGAACGCAATGGAACAGCAACGCCGAAAAAGATGGCTACGAAGAGGGGCTTTGCTTTTGGAACGGTCGCCGGATTGAAGTTCTCCCAGATGACGATTTCCGCTCGCTTATTGAGAAAATACCGGGCAGCGTCATTGTGTTTTTGGATTCCTGCTTTTCAGGCGGGATGTCACGGGCGGCAAAACTAAGCGGTGAAAAAGACGGCAAAATATCACGCTTCATTCCTTTCGACCCTTCCTTTGAGATTTACTACCCTCCACAGGCGCGAAGCCTCACACGGGCAGTCGCGGCGGCTGGAAATAAAATGTATTTCCTGTTCGCGTCGCAGGAAAACGAGGTTTCATATTCGACAGGTCAAGGCGGGCTTTTCACCCGTAACTTTTGCGACAATTACGACGCGACGGCGCGAAGCAAAAGAACGATTAAAAGGCTGATATTTGAAACCATGAGCAACTGCGTACCGCAACAAACGCCGAAATACGAACTCTTTGGCGGCAAAAACACAAAACTTGTTTTTTAAGACATGAAATATTTTTTCAATAAAAACCGCCGTAGAATCATCGGCTTCGGCTCTTGCCTTTTGACGGCTCTTTGCATTTTCAAAGGGCTGCCCGTGCCGGTTCTTATCGGCATCCCGTTTTTCTCGACGGTGGTGCTTACATTTGAAAATGAACTTTTTGGCTAATGAACGCGCAAGCCACAGTACAAACCTCATTTTCCGCCGAAACAGACGGCGGCAAGGTTTTTGTGACCAAAGGCGAGGTTTACGACGGCACATTAACCGATAACGGAGTTTTCGTTTTCCACGTCACAAACGGCAGCGGCAAAATTTGCGAGGTAAGAGTTTGGAGCGATTCTACGTTGCTTAAAATTAAACGTTTTGCACTTGAAAAATATGTTTAATCCAGAGCAGCACTCTTGCTGGCTCACACCTGCTTTGAAGCGCGTCTCCGACGCGTGGGAGGCCAAGCGCGAAGCCTTTCGCCGGATTGACGCAAGACCGGCGACGGCTACCGTTACGCGCCACATTCCCGTTTACGACCTCGAAGGCAAAAGAGTTTGCGAGTTTGAAAAAGGGCGCGACCTTTACGGCGAAGTCAGGCCGGACGATTTTTTTTACTTTTCTGCCTTCGCCCTGAAAAACGGGCAGATAACAGAAACCGAGTGCCGCCTTCCGGTTCGCGGCGGCGGGGTTAAAATTGAGAGGGAATGCCAGTAAAAAAAGGAACATCGAAGCCTCAATACTCGCATGAAGAAAAGGCCGCGTTTGTAGAGCGCGTTTGTGAGTTGTACGAAAGTCAAAACGCAACGCTCGAAAGTTGTTGTAAAGCGGCGGGAATTTCGCAGCAATCGTTTAGCCTTTGGACGGTTCAATTTGGTGAGTTTGGTGAACGCTATAAAAAAGCAAAGGAAATTCAAGACGCTAACTATTGGGAAAATATCATTCGTCCGTTGACAAAGACGAGCCTGCAAAGGCTTTTGGAAGGCGAGGAAACGGAGGAAAGGCAAATAGCGGATTTATCATTTAAAGGAACACTTACGGGACAAACTGCCGAAACGGTAAAGCGAGGGAAAACGCAGCCTAATCCTACCGCCGTCATTTTCGCTTTAAAAGGGCTTTATTCTGAAATGTTTGTAGAGCGGCACAAAGTCGAAGGCGATATGCAGGTGACATGGAACATCGTAAAGCAATACGAAAATAATGATTCTGACGAAGAAACAGACGACCGCCCTCGACCTGCTCGAAGACGACCGGACAAATGAGGTTTTGTACGGAGGCGCGGCGGGCGGCGGAAAGTCTTTGTTGGGATGCGTTTGGCAAATTCAGCAGCGAATCAAATATCCCGGCTCTCGCGGACTGATAGGGCGGGCGGAAATGAAAACCCTGAAAGAAACGACGCTGCAAACGTTTTTTGAAGTCGCAAAAATGCAAGGGCTAAAACACGGTGCGCACTTCCTTTTAACAAGCGCAAACCATGCCACGCACCCGAACTGCATAACCTTTAAAAATGGCTCTTTTATTTTTCTCAAAGACCTGAAATACTACCCGACCGACCCTGACTACACCTCGCTTGGTTCGTTGGAAATAACAGATGCCTTTATCGAAGAGTGCGGGGAAATAAATTTCAAAGCCAAAGAGATTGTTTCGAGCCGGATAAGGTACAGGTTGGATGAATTTGGGCTTGTGCCTAAACTTTTAATGACAGCAAACCCCGCAAAGAATTGGCTTTATTCAACGTTTTACGTTCCCTATCGGGACGGGCGTTTGCCGGACTATCAAAGGTTTGTGGCGGCTAAAGCGGGTGAAAATCCGTATCTTTCGAGCCATTACATACAAAACCTTTCGAGACTTGACGCTACGACGCGGGAGCGGCTTTTGGAGGGGAATTGGGAATACGACGACGACCCCCTTGCTTTGATTGAATATGACGCGATAATGGATTTGTTTACAAATGATTACATTCGCCCCGACGAAACCGATAAAAGGCTTATTTGCGATGTGGCGATGTACGGCAGCGACTTATTTCGGGTAGGCGTGTTTTACGGCAATGTTTTGGTTGAACACGCGGCAATGGCAAAGAGCGGCGGGCGGCAAGTGGTCGGAAAGATAAAAGAGATGCAAACGAAGCACAATATAAGAGCGGGGCGGGTGCTTTACGACGCGGACGGAGTTGGGGCTTTTATTGGCGGCGGCGGCGGGTTTATTACGGGCGCTATTGCCTTTCACGGCGGCGCGGCGGCGGTAAAAAGAGAGAATGAACAGACAGAATACGCCAACCTGAAAAGTCAATGCGGGTTCTTATTGGCAGAAAAAATAAACGAGGGTTTGATGTGGGCGGCGGCGGTTAAAAGCGAAACAGACAAAGAGATGCTCGCCGATGAATTGGCGCAGATTAAGCGCGACAAAATAGCGACGGATGGGAAATTGAGGTTAATGCCGAAAGAGCAAATTATCAAAAACATCGGGCGCAGCCCTGACTTTTCGGACTTGTTTTTGATGAATCAATGGTTTGACTTGCAACAGGCTACGGCGCGGCGTTTCCGGCGGCGTGTTTCTGCGATAGGGTGAAACAAAACTTTTCAATGATGAATAAATACGCATTTCTGACAGAAAAAGAACACATCAACGACAATCTCGGCATTTCTGACAAAAGGCATGAAGAAATTGCCAAAGTGTGTTCGATTGCCCTAATTGAAGGCGAAAGCAATGTTTCGGCGGCGATGGAATATGCGATGAACGTCATTAAGCCGAAAGACATGGTAGAGGCTATGTACGTCGGCTTTATGTTGAAGGCTAAAATTGATTTTCAAAACCCGCTTTTTCAGTTGATGATGCTGGCGAAGCAACAAAGCGAAGATTAAAGAATGAATTTTCAAGACAAAGAAAAGCAGGAAAGATGGGAGGCATTTTGTGCTTGGTACATTTTGGAGGCAAAGCAGCCAACGGTAACCGGGCAAAGAAGCCTTTTAAATCAATTGCGGGACATTGGCGTTAAGCGGTTCGGCAACGGCGCGTTTCAGGAACTTCTCCGAAGCCTGACCCAACAAAGAGCGCAGGCGCAGCCACAACAAGAGCGCGTTTTATTGGGAAAAGCGCAGGGCGGCGGCAACGAATCGCGGCGCAGCCCGTCGCCCACAGCGAAAGCGCCACAGAAAGCAGAGCCGAGAGGCAAGCGGCTCGAACGGCTGATTCAGCGCGGGGTAATTCAGCCCGCCGACAAGTCGGCAGCGTCCGAAGTTGTTGCGGGGGGTAGGCCAAAGAAAAACCTAATCGAAGCGGCAACTGAAACAATAGCCAAAACAGTAAAAGAAGCAGGCGCAACGGCGGACGAACTTTCGAGCGTTCACCTTTCGACCGGCGCGGCGTTCAATGTCGAAGAACAGCGGACAGAAAACAACCTTTTGGCAGACGCGGCCACACATTCGGCAAAGGAACTTGTCGAACTATACGGGCGCGATTTGATTTTTGAAAAACTTGTTTCGATGGGAGAAAGCGCCGACGCGCTCGAAGAAAAGAGCGACCGCCAACTTGCAAACCTTTTGAAAAAGAAAGCAGCCGAATGATTAGGGCGAAACTGAAAAGGCCGAACGGCGAGATAATCGCAGAAATCGAACTGCCGGAATCGGCGCGGGAAATATCGCTGGCGCGCTACGTCTCGTTTTTGTCAGAGATGCGGAAGTTTGAACTCGAAGGCGCAAACCCCGTTCGCATCATGGCGGCGGCGGTAGCGGAACTTTGCGGCGTTGACGTTGCCGCCGTTTATGAGGCCGAATTAGGCGAGACGTGGGACGAAAGGAAAGAAGCCGTTGATGGCGTTCGCTCCATTTACGGATGGTCGGTTCGGGCGCTGACTAACTATAAAGGGCGGTCAAGGACGGAAAACGATTTTGCCTTTGAATATAAAGGTGAAACGTACCAAATACCCTACATTGTGGCGGCTGAATTAGCGGGCGGTGCGCCGGTGTTGCCGCCGATTACAACGGCAGAAGCAGTTGAGGCGTTTGAAACGGTGCGCGGTTTCGATAAACAGATAAAAGACGCGGGCGACCCGAAAGGCGAACGGGCGAAAAGAATCAAAGAACTAAAAGAATCCGTAGCGAAGCAGGGCGACAAAAGCGGCGACATGATGCGGGAAATAAAGCGCCTCGAAGCAGAAATTGACATTGATGGCGACCCGAACGGAAATCTTGTTTTTGCCCAATACCTGCGAACGATTGCCATACTTGCCAGAAAAGAAGGCGAGCGGTTGCCGCCGAATGACGGCGATAGGGAGCGGTGGATTCAGGCGCGAATGATTCATTTGCAGGAAATTGACACACAGACGGCGTTGGATGTGGATTTTTTTTTGGACAGTTTATTGACACTCTCAAAAAAGACGCATCCTGTTATTGGTTCTTTAATGCTCCCGCTTTTCGCCCTCGCAGTAGCGACCCAAAGCAACAGCAGGCCGAAAGGGAGGCATACAATAAAGCAGTCGCGCACCAAAAAGAAGTACAACGGCGCATTGGTTGGCGTTCGATAGTTCACACGCTTTTGGAGCGCGGTTGGTTTAACCGCCCCGATATGACACCGATTGAAAGCGCCCTTTGCAGCAGGTTTGAAGATGCTGTTCGGGCGATAAGTCTTGAAAATGCAATGCAATGAAAAAAGGCAAGACATTAAAAAACATCGGCGACGAGCCTATTTTGCTCGGTCGCTTTGACCCCCGTCAAGTCCGCTATGCTGCCGACATGGAAGCCGATGCGGATTTTTCATTTGCAGACGGCGCGAACATGGAGGCGATAGAGCCGCCAAAACGCCGTCGTCCGCGAATCAAAACAGTCATTGAAAACACAAAGCCGGAGCTATGAAAGAATTAAAAAAAATACATATTTTAGAACGGAGAAGGAAAGCAGAAGAGGCTGTTTATGAGATGGAATTATACCCTAATGGCATGGGGTTTCATTCTGGAATTGTAATTGCAAAAGCAAAGAGAACGATTGCGCGTAGAAATGTAAAAAAACACCTATTCAATGAGCGCAACACTAACTGACTTTTACAATGCCTTAAAACAGGCGGTGATGTTCTCGCCCCAATACGTCGCACCCGATAGCGGCAACGGCAAGGTGTGGAAGTGTCGGCAGTTGCAGACGTTTCGAGTAATGGCAAAAGACAAAGGCGCGGAACTGGCGAGCGCGAATTTGGGCGCGGTGATTTGTGACAAAGGGAAGCCGTTTTTTTGGTCGCGGGAATGGCATGAAAACAAATACAACCCGAACAATATAACTTTCAAATATCCAGCCCTGCTTTTAACGGAACTTTCCTTTTCATCCGAACAGGCGTTTCAGCAAAATACAAAGCGGTGCTACACTTTTCAGTTGGCGGTCGTTGACCAACTCGTTGACGACTGTAAAACGTGCAGTTGCGAAAGTTGTGAGAAGCGAACAATAAACGAAATATACGCCGATACAGAGGCGCTTTTGTTTTCAGCGACGTATTATCTTTCAAAGATGCGAGAGGCGCGTTTAGAGCCGTCTAACGAGACGGTTTGGGCGAACACAGACTACCTCGCGCACTTAAAAGAAACCGGCGATATTAGCGAGTTTCACACTTTGGCTGACTTTGGCGGGCTGCTCAACGGGCAAAACAAAGCGGGTTCGGGGTATAGGTTGGAGTTTGCCAAAATATACGGAACGGCGCTGAATATAACGGCCTGTTTCCAGAACTGCGAAGCAACGGAGTTTAATTTTAACCTGCCCGACTTTGGCGTTTTGGCGGCAGAGGCGGGTTGCAAAACTTGCGGGTAAAATGGCTAATTTATTTCCTTTTAACATTAATTCTTACGAATGCAGGCCGTCTGTAAAAATAAAGCAACTTCCTGTTTTGGGAATAGTTAATGACGTGTCGTTTTTAGGCGGTATTCTTACATTCAGAATTGGCGTTTCGAGATATGAAATGTTTGGATTAGATGAAAAACCCAAATGGTTCGTTGACGGTACTGAGGTTGAGGTGGATTTTGAAAATAACTGCATTACAAAAACCTGAATTTATGCTGTTTTGCGCTATTTGTATTTTCTTTTATCTGTTTTTCCGTGACGAATGAGTGAAATTGAAGACGGCATATCGAAAGGCTTGGAGGTTGCAATGAAGCAACTTCAAACTGATTTGCGCAAGGAACTGAAAGCGCAAGGCCACTACCTTACGGGCAAACTGCACGATTCGATTGAATACGAAATAGAGCAAAGGCAAGGCACGGTTTTGGCGGTGATGGAAATTGAGGACTACGGCCTTGCGATGGAGTTCGGCGTTCCGGCAAACCGAATACCATACACACCGGGCGGCGGGCGCGGCGGAACGTCAAAATACATTCAGGGGCTAATCAGGTTTTGGAACTTGCGGGGCGTAACGGGGCGCGAAGGCGTGAGGGCGGCATTCGCAACGGCGGCGAAGCACAAACGCGAAGGGATGCCGACGCGGGCGAGCGCACGATTTTCGTCAACGGGATTTAGGACGGGCTTCGCTTCGACGGTATTAGAAAGGAACTTGGAAACCATTGCCGCCGCCATTGAAAACCAAACGGGGCTAACGCTCGAAATAGCGTTCGTGCCGGAACTTCAAAGAGTTGAAAACATTAAAATTTTTGTATGAATATGGAAACATCAACAAGAATGCCGCAGGAATGGAAAGATAGAATTTCGGTGCTTTACCAACCCGGAGGTGTTTTTTATTGCGCGGACGAAAAATCACCAAGCGATTTTGATGTCGTGCAAATAAATTCTGGCGAAACTCGAATTGTTCATGCAGACGGCTTTCAACTTTGCCCCAAATGTGGCGGCGAAGGATTTGTTTCAAATCCGATGTTAACCGTTTCGCATCAAACCTGTCCGGTTTGTGAAGGCAAAATGATAATCAGCAAAGCAACGGGCAGGCCGCCTATTTAAAAACCTAATATGAAATTTCCACTTTATTGCCAGCATAAACAAAAGGGACTTTTTTGGTGTAGGTTGTTCGGATATGGCTTTTTGATAAAGGACATTGAATTGCACTCTCTTTTGTTTTCACAGCGGAATGGGAAAAGGGGGTTTGTGTTCGGAAATTTATATTTAGAATTTTTTAACCCATAAAACTATGTACGAAATAGAAAAAGGAGACATCGTTTGTTGCAAAATAACAGGGAGGCATTATTTAGTAACAGACGTAAAGGATAGTTTTGTTTATGCTGTTCGATATGGAGAACAATCGGCACAGTCCAAAAGATTGGTTTATATTTCGATTAAAAACAAAGAGGTAGCGGAATGGATGCGACAAGCATTTATTAGCCCAAAACCGTCTATTTTGAAGCGGATTACAAATACAATCAATCCATTTTTTTGGAAGAGGGCATTAAGTTTTGTTCGCAAAAGATGAAAGAACAATAAATACTAAAAACATGGCTCGCAAAGTCTTGATTCAAATTGAGGTTGAAAACGTCGGCGCGGCGCGTCGGCTGGAGGCTTTGCGCGAAGAAATACGGCGGCTCAATAAAGAGATAAAAGGCGCTGAAATCGGAACGCCGGTTTACAACGACCTAATCGCCCGAATCACAGACGCGAAACTCGAAGCCGCCAAACTCAAAGAAGAACAAAAGGCGCTTAACCGCGAGTTCAAAGCAGCGCAAGTGCCAAAAGACAGCCTCGCGGGGCTTCGCATCGAATACTCGAAACTCACCGAACAGATAAGGGTATTGAGCGCAACGGAACGGCAAAGCGCGTTCGGGCAAAGCCTAATCAAAAACGCGGCGGGCGTAAAGCGTGAAATTGACGGCATAGAACAAAGTTTGGGGCGATTCACGGGAAACGTCGGCAATTACAAAAGCGCGTTCGCCTCGCTCGCTCAAATAGTTAGCGGCGGGCTTATCGGCGGCGGCTTGGTGCTTACGGTAAACGCCCTATCAAACTCGTTTACAAAGGGGCTGACAGCCCTGCAAGACTACGGCAAGGGACTTAGCCGCCTTTCGGCGATAACTGGCGTAACGGGCGCGGCGCTCGATGATTTAGAAGAGCGGGCGCGGGGGTTAACTACTATTCAGGTAGGCGACAGCCAGATAGTGAACACCGCGCAGCAGATTTTCGAGGCGTTCACGTTGGTAGGTAGCGCACGGCCTGAACTGCTCAAAGACGCGGCTGCGCTCGAAGAAGTCACCAAACAGGCGATTATCCTTTCTAAAGCAAGCGGCGACGACTTAACAACATCAGTCGAAGCAATTACCACTACATTAGGACAATTCAAATTAGGGGCGGGCGATTCGGTGCGCATTATCAATGAACTTGCGGCAGGCTCAAAATTAGGAGCATCAGAAATAGTTGATACCACAGTAGCACTTAAGAAGTTTGGCACAACGGCAGCAGTTGCGAATGTTAGCACGGCGGAAAGCATTGCCCTTATTGAAACCCTTGCCGATAGGCAATTAAAAGGTGAAGAGGCAGGTACGCAACTGCGAAACATTCTCGCAAAATTGGCGGGAGCGGATATTTTGCCCAGAAAAGCCCTTATACAACTTGCGCAGGCCGGAGTAGATATAAATACATTAAAAGATACTACACAGCCGCTTATAGTTCGGTTGCAAGAATTAAGTAAATTACAAGGCAATACGGCAGCTCTTACAAAGACATTTGGGCTTGAAAACCTTGCGGCTGCACAAATTATTACGCAAGGGCTACCAAAATATCAAAAACTTTTAGAAGGAGTACAGGGGACAAATGAGGCATACAAACAGGCCGGAATACAGGCCGACAATGCGGCGCAGCGTTTCGCCAACCTCGAAGCGAAGGGCGTAAACCTTTTGACCAACGCCTTTTTAGGCATCGAGCCTGCGATTACCGCCGTAGTTGACCTGCTTAGTGGCTTGGTTGATATTTTAGGTGAAGCGCCTGAATTTGTCAGCGACAATGCCAAAGAATTAGCCGCGCTCGGCTTCGTGCTTTTGGCGTTTACGCGAACGGCACAGACGGCGGTTGCCAGCACTACGGCAATGACGGCCTCACAGTTGTCGTGGGCAGTTGCCCTTCGCGGCGCATCGGTCGCGCAGGCTATCAGCACGGCGGCAACGGAGGCGATGACGGCAGCGATGAACGCTCTGCCCTTGATAGCGATAGTGGCCGGAGTTTACGCCATTGCAAAGGCTTTTGAGACTTATGAAAACGATGCGAGTACGGCTGAAAAAGCAACGCGGGCAGTAGCGGAGGCGCAGGCTGAAATAGCAGAGGAAACGGCAAAGGAAGTGGCGTCTGTCCAAAGGAACATCGAAATACTGAAATCGGAAACCACAAGCAAGCAGGCGCGAAAGAAAGCGATTGATGACTTGACAAAAGCCTATCCTGAATACCTCAAAGGAATTGATTTAGAAAAGGCCGGAACGGGCGATTTAATAGCCCTGCAAGACACTCTCACGAAGAGCATTTACCGTTCGGCGGTTGCTCGAAAAGCGGCGCAAGAGGACGAAAGATTACTCACACAAATAATTGAGAATCAAACAAAAGCCGACCGCCTTAGAACGGAAGGGTTTACAGAGGGGGAGAAATTCAGGCTCGGCTTTGCAAGGCAGGCACAGCGTTCGGCAGAAACAGAGGCGAAACTGCTCGACATTCAAAACCAACGGCTCGAAGAGCAGCGCGTTTTGACGCGGCAACGATTTGAGCGTTTAGCGCCGCAAGAAACAATTTTAGTTGACCCGAAAAGCATCAAAAACATTAAGGCGCTTGGCGACGAGACAACCAAAACAGGCGCGGCGGTTGAAAATACAATCGAAGGGCTGAAAGCGCAAATTGACTCTTTAAATAAGGAATTGGAATCCACGCCAATAGGTTCGGCACGGTTCAAAGAAATTCAGGAAGAAATCGGGCGGCTTCAAAACAGGCTGGATGCCTTTTCAACCAAAAAAGCGCGTAATGAAGTTGAAGCGCAGGCTGGCAGCATTGCGGCGCTTAGGTCTGAAATATCTAAACTCGAAAAACAGATTGAGGCCACAGCGCCGGAAAGTCCTGCATTAGCGGGGCTGGTAAAACAATTAGATGAGGCCAAAAGGAAATTGGACGAAACCGAAAGGGCGCTTTTGAAGTCAACCTTTAAAGCATTATTCGGGCGAGAACTGACCGCGCCAACGATTCAGGAGGGGCAACAGCCGACAATAGAGATAATACCTGAATTGCAGCCTGACGCGGCAGACGCGCTCAAAGCAGACGCGCAGGCGATAGCGAAAGAAATTGAAGCGTCACTTAGGGCGATTGAATTTCCGGTTGAAATAAAGCCGCCTACCGATGCAGAAAGACAATTTGAAGAGCAGCGTAGAAAGGGCGAAGAAGAAGCAAATGCGCTACGCAGAAAAGACGAAGAAAAGTTATCGGAGGAGCGGGCGCGAAGGTTGAAAGATGCAAAAGACGCGACAATTAGCGCGGCTGAAATAACGGCTGGAGCAGTTGCAGAAATAGACAGAAACCGATTGGAGCAACAGACGCAGTTGCAAATTGACAAACTCGACATCGAAACACAGGCTCGCATAGCGGCTGCAAAGGGGAATGAAACAAAAATAAAGGCGATTGAAAAAGACGCGCAGGCGAAGCGAGAGGCGATTGAAAAAGACGCGGCAGAAAAAAGACGCGATATTGCCTTAAAAGAGGGCATCATAAACACGGCGTTGGCCGTAATTAAGGCGCTGCCAAATTTTGTTCTCGCTGGATTGGCATTAGCGACAGGCGTGGCGCAACAAGCCGTTATTCGTTCGCAGGAATTTGCCGAGGGCGGCGTTGTGGGCGTGGATGAAATAATCAAAAGGGCGCAAGGGGCGGGCGTAAAAGCAGGCATTAAGCCAAAACGTTTGCAGCCGGGCGTTATCAAAGAACGCCCGAACGCGCCGCGAACAGAAAAGGGAGACAGCATTTTGGCATATCTTGCGCCGGGCGAAATGGTATTGAACCGGAAGCAACAAGGCAGCATCCGTTCTATGTTCGGGCAAGATGCTTTTGCATTGGCAGGAGTTCCTGGCGAATCGGCCACACGGCGCGGCGGGCTGCCCGGCTTCGCATCGGGCGGCATCGTAGGCATAGTACCTCAAAACGGATTTGCACAGCAAACGACAACGCAGTCAATAACCGTGCAAGCGAAGGCGGAATTTACACCCGAACAGGTAGCGGCGTTGGGCGGAACTTTGGGAACGATAATTGGCGAACTCGTCGAGCGAGGCGCGTTCAACGGTACGCTTTTGGGCAATGACGAAGCAAACCGAATGGCCGAACGGCAGGCGGCAATGACACAAAACCGACAAGGGTAAAACATGGACACTATTTTCTTTTTTGAATTTGAGTTTTTAGGAAAGACGTTCAAAACTTCTATACACGCATTAAACGAAACAGAGGCGCGTGAAGTCTTGCTTGCTAAAATATGCGAGAAGGTGAAAATAAAAAATGTTTCGGCGAACGTTCCAAAAGAGCCGTTTTTAGAAAAA
>OFRM01000384.1_pt1 | contig 19254 bp, 18 predicted proteins | sample 1543101 | NCBI WGS metagenome assembly OFRM01 (sample SAMN07774223, study PRJEB24372) | wastewater metagenome | isolation source: Exp Tend VB 0WW | collected 2016-02
ATTAGGTATCTAAACCGGGCGTGAGTCCAGTTGTTATAAAGTCAACATATTACAACATTTAGCTTGACAAAGCATAAGAGAAATATATAGTTAACAATGTAGTAATTTTTAACAAAAAATCGAGAAACAAACATGCAAAAAAAACGCCTCAGTGCTTTTGTGTTTAGCCTATTATTAAGTGTGTCGTCATTGGTTGCTTTTGCACCGATGGTTACGAATGCAGCAAGCTGTACATGGACGGGTGGGGGCTCAAACGATGACTTCAGCACCGCCGCAAACTGGAGCGGATGTACGGGCGGGGGAGCGCCGCAGTCTGGTGATTCGGTCACCATCAACAACGCGGGTCCCTCAAGCCTTACGGTAACCGATGATCAAACCGGCGTGTCACTAGCAGGCATCACACTAACTGGGTCAGCAGGCATATCTGTCTATATCGAGCATCCATTAACGATCACAGGTGACATTACGGCACCAGGCAGCTCGAACTCAGTTAGTTACAACATCGCTGGCGATATTACGCTTGGAGCCGACGTGGCATTTACCAATGTCGGTCTCAGTACCGTTACTAGCCCGCCCACCGGTAATGGTAAGACACTCAACCTCAATGGCCACACTCTCGATTTCTCAACGAATAGCAACTATACCTACGGCACAATTGGCATTGACCAAGACATTACGGGCAACGGTCAAATCAACATAAATGTTGGTGACCAAAGTCTATTCATGGAAGGGTCAAACACGTTCACGGGGGTTACGAATATCATAGCCGCTGGCGACGTCACTAACCTTGCTCATAATGTCCAGACTATATATGGAAGCTCTACTATTGTCATAGGGGCCGATGCAACTCTCTCAATCCATGCTCCCGCTAGTCTAACATTCTCAAACCCAATCATTGTTCACCAGGCCTCGAGCAACAACAATGTCTATGGTAACCAGCTTATTGTCTGGAACGATACCTCAAATAGCGCAGCTATTACTGCGACGATTCCAAATATAACCCTGCAGGGCAATACCCGATTTGGTGTAAACGAAACGTTCGGTGGCGTAACTGTAAATTTGGCCGGCATTGTTTCGAATGGTTACTGTATTCAGTATGGCGATGAACTTAACCTTGACGTTTCTAACTTCCAGAATGGCCCAGCAGGATGTGTGGTTTCCGGGACAAGTAACACCGTTAAGGCCCCAAACACGGGCTTCGGCAAGCTTGCATCAACCCCATTACTGACAGTAGCTGTTACAAGCGCAGCTGCACTAGGCCTGATGACTATCCGCAAGCGTCAGCTCGCAGTAAAAAAATAACCCCACAAAAATCAAAAACGTTCTCTAAAAATAAACACAAATCAAAAACATGAGTAATCCTTATAGCCACGCAGCAGACGATGATCTTTTTAGCTCACGGTTTCGGTTCGCCCGCAGGTCTGAGCATACTCAGGTTGCAAAGCGGCCTGATAAGTACGTCCAGGACATTATCCAGCCACGTTCGCATGCAATACGTTCACCGCAGCCGGCACATGACTTTCAGGATGAGCTAACCGACATGCTGTACGGTGTAAACATGTCCTTGGATGATGACACAACACCCATTGCTACGCAGTTTAGTTTGAGCGAGCCGATGCAACCGGTTACAGACAAGAAACAAAAGCATCTTCGCTTTACCGGTTTGCGCTCTAAGCTGCTCTATGGAATGGCCGTAATTGTATTTATGTTTGGAATGGCTGTTGGGCTTCAGGGTTGGATGCTTAACCGCAAAGTTGCCGACCAAGTTGCACCTCCTGTGCATGCTGCAGACCGAGCCACTGAACCAACCAACCCAGACGAGACCAAGCCAGACACGAATGCACTTGCAAACTACACGGTGGCCGGCGACATGCCACGATATGTTCGTGTACCATCTCTTGGGGTTGAGGCGCGTGTTCTGCGAATGGGTATAAACGCTGCTGGCGAAGTCGCCACACCAAACAACGTGTTTGACACTGGCTGGTATGACGGCTCGGCTAAGCCCGGACAAGCAGGAGCTTCGCTGTTGGTTGGCCACGTGTCGGGTGTTTCAAGCAAAGGCATTTTCGGCACGGTAGACAAGCTAAAACCGGGCGACATTATCGAGGTAGAGCGCGGTGATGGCCAAAAGCTCACCTACAAAGTTGCATCATCGCAAGTTTACCCAAATGACGCGGTTGATATGAACAAAGCATTAGAACCTGTGGCTGCAGGCAAGCAGGGGCTCAATCTCATCACCTGTCATGGGTCATTTAACGCATCAACCCATCAGTACAGTGAGCGAATCGTGGTATTTGCTACCCAAGTGTAGGTACTGTCACTATGCCAGCTTGTATACAGTGCCGTGGGCGGGTATGATTATAGATAGGATTTTGTCTTCGTAGTTTCAAGCGAGTCCAATCGTATCAAACTTTATATTTCGTTTTTCAGACCTCACACCAATGGCTAATGAAGTGATAGGGATGCCAACAGGTTCAGGTCTGCAGGATAGGGAGGAAACATCATGGAACCAATCACAATAGTGCTGGCCGTTATTGGCGTTGCTGCCGGTTTTGGCGCAAACCAAGTGGTCACCAAACAAAAACTAGGCAGTGCAACAGAGGCAGCCGAAAAAGAACTCAAAAAAGCCAAAAAGGAAGGCGACAAAGCGCTAGAGCAAGCCCGTGAGGAGGCCCAAAAGCTAGCTGACCGTGCCCGTAATGACGAGAATCAGCGTCGCAAAGAAATCAAAGAGATCGAGCAGAAGCTACTGGATCGCCAGGTGTCACTCGATAACAAGCTCGACCAGCTTGATAAGCGTGCCGAGTCACTCCGCAAGGGCGAGGACGAAGTAGAAGCGCTCAAGAACGAGATTCGTAGCATCCGCACCAAGCAGCAAGAAAAGCTTGAGAAAGTCGCCAAGCTTACCAAAGAAGCCGCAACCGAGCACCTGCTTAAGATGACCGAAAAAGACATCCGCAACGACCTGACGGGTCTTGTGTCTAAGCTTCAGAACGAAGCCAAAGAAAACGCCGAAGAAAAAGCAGGCGCAATTATTGTCGAGGCCATGGAGCGTATGGCGAGTGAAGTTACTGCAGAGCGCACAATTACGAGCGTCAAGCTCGAAGATGAAGAGATGAAGGGCCGAATTATTGGTAAAGAAGGACGCAATATCCAGGCGCTACAGCGTGCAACTGGTGTAGACATCATGGTGGACGATACCCCTGGCTACATCATCTTGTCCTCGTTCGACCCTGTGCGTCGTGAGGTCGCTCGTGTTGCACTAGAAATGTTACTCAAAGACGGTCGCGTGCACCCTGGACGCATCGAAGAAATTGTCGAAAAAGCTCAAAAGAATGTCGAAAAGGACGTCATGCGTGCCGGTGAAGACGCTGCTCGTGAAGTTGGTATCATTGGTATACCAAAGGAAATCCTACATTTACTCGGCGAACTCAAATATCGCACAAGTTATGGCCAGAACGTTCTTAAGCACAGTACCGAGATGGCACACATTGCCGGTATTATTGCCGAAGAAGTCGGCGCAGACGTTAAAATTACCAAGTATTCGGCACTTGTCCATGATCTTGGCAAAGCTTTAACGCACAAAATGGAAGGCAAGCACCACCATATTAGTGGCGAAATGCTTCGTAAGTATGGTGCACCGGAAGCAGTAGCGCTGGCAGCAGAGCAGCACCACGATGACGTCGAAGCGACGAGTACTGAAGCTATCATTGTGCGTGTTGTGGACGCCATCAGTGCGTCTCGCCCTGGAGCGCGTAACATTAGTGCGGAGAACTTTGCGGAACGTATGCGTGACCTAGAGAACGTCGCCAACGGCTTCCCTGGCATCGACAAATCCTACGCTATAAGCGCAGGTCGTGAAGTACGCGTGTTTGTGAAGCCTGGTCAGATTGATGACCTTAGTGCAATCAAACTTGCTCGTGATATCGCCACCAAAATCGAAGCTAGTATGCAGTACCCAGGCACCATCAAGGTTAACGTTATCCGCGAGACTCGAGCTATCGAGTTCGCCAAGTAACCCATGACGCAAACAATCTACTTCGTTCGCCATGGCCAGAGCGAGTCAAACGTTGCCGGTGTGATGGCAGGCAGTGAGCTTGATAAGCCACTTACCGCTCACGGCGTAGAGCAGGCCAGGGAAGCTGGCAGCCAATTGCGCAGCAAACAAGTTGACATGATTGTGTGTTCTCCGATGATTCGTACCCGACAAACCGCAGAGATGATTGCAGGAGAACTGGGTTTTGATAGTACGCAAATACTGGAGAGCGAGTTATTTGTTGAGCGAGCTTATGGGCCATACTCGGGAATCAGTTACGAGGAGTACACTCAAGACCTTGAAGCTGACACTCTCGAGCCAGGAGTGGAGTCGACAGAAGATCTCTATGCACGGGTCGAGAGGGGCACTCAGTGGCTTAAGACATTACCATACCAAAACATCGTCCTGGTGAGTCATGGTGGTGTAGGGCGGATGGTCAAAGTACTCATGCGAAATCTGCATCACAGCACACACAAAACTATAGATCGTGTCGGCAATGCCGAGATTTACGAGTTCACACTCTAGCATTTGCACGGTGTTTACGCTATAATCCTCCCCGTTACACTTTCGGGGTGTGGCGCAGTTGGCTAGCGCGCGCGGTTTGGGACCGCGAGGTCGAAGGTTCGAGTCCTTTCACCCCGACCATACTATTGCTATAATACCACTTTTGTGGTATTATTTGTTTTAATGACTAAGTACGAATACCACGCTGATGGCGATTTTATTGTTGTGAGGGAAGGTATAGACCCCGAGATAGCTGTGCAGATAACAGAAGATTGGGAGCTGTATCGCGGTGTCTATGACTCAAGCCTTGACCCAGGCAGCCCAAGTCAGGTTGAAAAAAAGCTCACTACATACCGTAGCTTAGAGCCTGCATCAGGTGCGGCGATAGCGAGCAGGCTGTTGCTAGGAGATATAGTAGATTCTAACCAACGCGTCCAGTTTAACAGGCAGCACCCCTATTCATTCCAATATTTCCATACAGACATTAGACCTAAGCCTATCGCTATTGTCCATGGCAGTGATAATGGGGCTTATGATTATGTAGCAATCGGAGCCGACCCTGGGGAGTATCATGATAGCATTGGGTCTATGGACCAACCCTGGGCACTTTACAATCCTAGACCAGAGGACGTACGAACTATTGAGGTACAGGCCGGAGATGTCGTAATACAACTGCCATCCAGACTGATTCATAGAGGCAGGAATCTAAGTGACGATGTGCGGGTGAACATGGGCCTGTACTAGGCCAAATAATATTGACTTAATGGCACAACAATGTTATTATTTTTTTATGAAACCGGATGGTAGAAGTGGTAACGTCACGCTGGAGCACAGCAGGGATCGTAGGTACGCAAGAGCGGCCGCTCGCCGTGTCGGTAGTAGTGCATTAAAAAAAGCAGTTAACACCGGGGAGAATCAAGCCTGGAGCAGACTGTACAACTATAAATACCCTAGAGTCACAAGAGGCGAAATATCTACAGCACGCATGTGGGGCTGGGTACTTAACTATAAATTCACAGAGTTCAAATCAGAGAGTGGTGTTATTGATGAGGTCGCTCGTGACTTTGCTAATAATCGCATAGGCAATGCATCGACACAGATCACGCCTGAACATGTCAGTGTGCTGACGGAAGGACTTGGAGAGATTGCGGAAGGAGGCCATATCCGTGCTGCTATGTCGCTTACTCGTAAGTCAACGGCTGCCCAGATGCTAGAAGATTTGCATCAAAGGTAGAAAGTTAGATTTTTGACGCACAAAGCGATAAACACCCAGCTTACGGTGTCTGGCTCCTGAGCCACAACTCAATTTATTAGCGTCAAAAGGTGTTTATTTTTTTGAAGATTCTAGTGCGTAGAGGAGACCCATCGTGACGCCACCAATCATAGTGAGGCCGATAAGGTAGGCACTTGTTGCCGTGAGCCATGATGATTCGTTGTCGCCAAACACGTCTGCAATCGCCCACAGTACGCCATAAGCGACAGCGGATACCACGGTAATGGTTTGTGCCGCATTGCGGTACTGCACAAGTGCACTTACTTTTGCTTTTGTCTGCGTCTTTGTCTTAGCTTTTGATTTCACTGGTGTTTTTGCTTTTGCCATTTTCTGGGCTCCTGTTAGTTGATAGCACAAACTATACTACTTATGGTTATTATTAACAACACCTGATTTTAAGATGTAAACAAGCCAAAAAGAGCTGGTGCTCACCTCTAGCGGAATGATACAATATACCACAAGCACTAACGGAGGAAAACAAAAGAGACCGTCTAAATAATTATGACCCGCCTACCACAGCCCGGAGCCGATGATAATACATGGGGAGATATTCTCAATGAGTTTCTTCAGGTCGAGCATAATTCGGATGGTACCCTCAAGAAAGCCACGGATATTACGACTGCTGCGGCCAATGCTTCAGCTGCTCTATCTACGGCCCAGTCAGCTCAGACGTCCGCTGCTAATGCACAGCAGACGAGCCAAAAAGGCCAAGCTGGTGGCTACGCCTCACTTGACGTCACTGGTAAGGTCCCGGTTAGTCAGTTGCCCGCCAGCACTGCCCCTGTCAATAGCGTTAATACCCGCACGGGCGACGTTAGTGGTCTGGCAGAGGACGCAGACCTACAGGCTCATATTTCGAACACGTCTAACCCTCAACTAGTAACAAAATTTCAGGTTGGTCTCAGTAACGTAGATGACACCTCCGACACCAACAAACCCGTTTCTGCTGCTGCTCAAACTCAGCTAAACCTCAAGGCTCCGCTTGCGAGCCCCACGTTTACGGGCACAGTGACCGTACCAACGCCCACCAACCCAACAGATGCGACCACCAAGTCGTACGTTGACAGTACGGTTGCGGCCGGGACACCAGACGCCGACAGCCTCACGAAAGGTAAGATAAAGCTTGCTGGTGACCTGGGCGGCACCGCGGCACTCCCAACAGTACCTGGTCTTGCTAACAAGGTGAGTACAACGGTCACAGTGAATAGCCATCCGCTTTCTGCTAATGTGACAGTGACAAAAGCCGATGTTGGACTTTCGAATGTCACGAACACATCAGATGCAAACAAGCCTGTAAGCGTACTTCAGCAGGCGGCACTCGACGCTAAGGTAGATGATAACCAACTTGACCCTGATGGTATGCTCTCAGCCGATAGCGATTTATTGGTGCCAACCCAAAAAGCTGTCAAGGCGTATGTGGATGACACGGTTTCTGGGACTGTTCCTAGCGTACGGACGGTGAACGGCCATGCGTTAAGTTCAGATGTGACGTTGACAAAAGCCGATGTTGGTTTGGGCAATGTTGACGATACTTCTGACGCCACAAAGAACTCAGCTACTGCTACTCTTTCTAATAAACGATTCGTCCGCCGCGTAACGTCTCTGGCCTCTAGTGCTACCCCAACTATCGACACGGATAATTGTGACGCAGTAGATATAACCGCCCTCGCGACTGCGATTACTGATATGTCAGCAAACCTTACGGGGGCACCAGCGAACAAAGACATGCTGATTTTTGAGATAAAAGATAATGCCACGCCACGTGCCATTTCTTGGGGTTCATTATTTGTAGCCGGCGGTGTCGCACTCCCCACGACAACCGTAGCAAGCAAGATACTGACAGTAGGTTTTATATACTCAACGGCCAACGGCCTCAATAAATGGCGCTGTATTGCGTCAGTACAGGAGACGTAGGTGGCTATAACCGCAAACACAGGCTCAAATAACTGGAACACAAACGCTGCGTGGGTTGGCGGCGTCCAGCCTACCGCAGCCGATGATGTGATTATCCCCAATGGCGCAGCCTTAAGCATACCAAACACAACCACTGTGCTTTGCCGATCGCTGACCATGACTGGTACTGGTAGCCTTGCATGGTTCAACTCATCAACCTCCGTACTAGCTATTGGTGATGGCACGGCTGGTGCCGGGAATGTCGCCATCAGTATTGCCGGTACATGCACAATCACACCTAACATCGGCACTATAAACCTTGTATCAACCTCAACTGCACAGCAGACAATCACCACTAGTGGCAGAACAATGCCAACCCTAGCATTTAACGGAGTTGGCGGTAGCTGGATTCTTGGTGATGCTCTAAACACAGCTACCACAGTCGATCTTATATTCCAGAATGGAACATTCAACACAGCGAATTATGCAATAACGGGCGGTCGACTAAACTTTAGTACCGGTGGTGCGCGAACAGTCACATTCGGCTCATCTGCAATATCAGCAACATCTATCACCTATGGAAATATGACCGGTGTCACAATGACGGCCAATACAGCGGTGGTCACAATTACCACTACTACTGTTAGCAACAACAACATAGTCGTCATGAACAGTTTTAACTGGAATGGCCTGTCGCTTGTGTTCAGTAATAATAACCAAGCAACAATCAATATTCAAAGCGCTACTATTGGCAGTCTCACAATAAATGGCACAGCCAACCAGAATGACACGTATCGTATATCCGGTAACTTCACTATAACGGGTACGTTCACTGTCAACGGAAATAGTGCGCTAAACCGACCGCTGATTTATTCAACTACTACAGGCACTCCTGTGATAATTACTGCTGCTGCCACCTCACTGAACAATGTAGACTTTAAAGACGTAACGGGTGCTGGTGCTGCAACGTGGGCGATAACATCCGGGTTTGTTGGCGATAGGCTAGGTAACTCGAACATCACCTTTACTTCAGCTGTGCCTACTACTATGAGCATTGCTGGGTCAACAAATGATGCAACAAAGTGGTCGGGTGGTCGTGTGCCATTGCCTCAAGACGATGTAACGTTCACGGGGTCTGGCGCAATAACTATGAACGCCTTTATGATAGGTAAGAATGTAGACTTTTCCGCTTACACTGGAACGTTGACAATAACATCAAGCGGCACCGAGTACGAATTATTTGGGAGCGTCACACTTGGGTCTGGCATGAGCTTTGGTTCTAGCCCCAACACGTTAATCCTTGGCCTATCAGGTCGCGGCACTCATATGATAACAAGCAATGGCAAACTATTCTTCCCGGCTGGCTCCAATGGAACACTTAACCTGAGAGGTTTCGGCGGCAGCTATACCCTCACAGATGCGTTCAGCTTCAAAAACCCTGTTTCCGCTGCGCTTAACGTACTAGCCGGAACGTTTGATAGCGCCAGTTATCAGATGGATATAGGACGCTACGTCACAAACGGTGCAATCACAAGGTCCAACCTACTAGGCAGCAGTATCATTAACCTGTATGTGACTACAGGCTCAACATTCATCACAGCAAGCGCCACAGGTAATACGATGGATGCGCTCAACGTCACGTTTAATGTTATGGTGGTTAGCTCAAATACCCGCTCACTAGATTTAGGCGGTGTAGTTATAGGCACATTCAACTATAATCTTGCCGGTTCACTTGGACAGATGACAGCCATCAGCAGTGGATATATCAACACGCTCAACTTTTCCGATGCAACCAACGCTAGAACGCTCGCAATTACCTCTGGCCAGACATTATCAGTTAATGACCTCAACGTATTCGGCTTGGCAAGTAAGCTCATTACAGTCACGTCTGGTACTGCTGGCAACCCTGCATACCTAGAAGTCATAGGTGCGCCGGCGGTCACAGATTATCTGTCGGTCAAAGACATATTCGGAGTTATCCCGAACAAAATCTATGCAGGGGTGAATTCAACTAACGTATCCGGCAACACAAACGTAGAGTTTACGGCCACGCCGACAGGACCTTACATATCTCGCAGGGGTGATGTGCAGGTGTCAAACGCCACTTCTGCCACCGCGATACTCGGCTATGGGTTGCCACCAACAGCCGGTAGAAAAATAGTTGCTTTTTACACGGGCACAAACAACATCGCCGGCACGATAACACCTCCTGCCGGGTTCACGCAAATAGGTACTATTCAGGGGACTACACCGTGGATAACAGTGTGGGAGAAAATATCAGATGGCACGGAGACATCATTAACATTTTCAAAATCCGGCGCAGCTCCCCAGATATCAGGTATCAAAGCATACTCTTTGGGTGGGTTTTCTGGAACGCCCACATTCGATGCGAGTGACTTTAACTCTGTTTCCGCGGCGACTTCAATGAGTTCGGCTGGTTCCGCACCTAGTAATACAGATAACCCAGCAATAGCAATAGTAGTACTTGCCGCTAACAATGCAATGGGCAACTCAGTAAGTGCGTCTAATGGGTTTGGTATCATGCGAGATAGCACAGAACTTACAGCAATTCGTGTTGCCTCAAAGGCATTATTTTCAAATGCGGCAGTTAGCACCACTTACACATGGACTACTGCAAGAAACGCGCAGTCGTCATTAGTGATTTACAAAGATGTTGCAACGAACGCAGGCAACTTCCTGCCGTTTTTTAATGTTTAGGCGGGTAGGCGGCAAGCATATGTGCTTGTGTATGGCTAGGAACTTACCTATAATTGACACTAGTAATAAAAGCGAGGGAAATCATGTTTGATATAGGAATGGGTGAGCTGATCGTAATACTAATCATTTTGTTGCTCCTTTTTGGTTCAACAAAATTGCCAAAACTTGCTCGTAGCATTGGTGAGTCAGCTGGTGAGCTCAAAAAGGGCATCAACAATGGCATCAACGACAAAGACGACAAAAAGCCGGCGGCTAAAACCGACACAGACAAAAAAGCCTAGACTGCTCGGTCATCGAGGCTAAATAACTAAACGAAGCCAGGACTTATCATTTTGATGACAATAGGCTTCGTTTTTGTTTGGCTAGCCAATCTGGCTCGAGCTCTATACAATAGCAGCCAATGCTTACACAAGGTTTCGTCTCGTTTCTGATCATTGGCACGCTAGGCGTCGCTGGCATTTTGTTGTCCGAGTATCTTCGACTCAAGAAATATATCACCAACGAAACGGCACGCAAGAGTGTCCATATGCTTCATGCAGGAGCAATTACACTGTGGGCGTACTATCTCAAGACCTATACTCCTGTTGTCTTGGCCGAAATTGGCACGCTAGTATTGGTGCTGTTAGCCCACCGATTTAAACTGTTTACTGGCTTCAGTAAGGTTGGGCGCATCAGCTATGGGGACCTGCTCCTTCCTGTGAGTATTATCCTCGTCGCGCTACTTAACCCCACCTATAGCCAATTTGTGGTGATTATGGCGCACGCAGGCCTTGCCGATGCGCTTGCAGCGGTAGTAGGCAAGCACGTACGCTCGCCTAAGTACAAGCAATTTGGGCAGACCAAGACACTGGCTGGGTCAGCCACGTTTTTCGTTATATCCGTAGCCATCTTTTCGGTTTATCTCGCCGTTGGGCCTGGTCTGTACGCCTCGAGCGTATTCGCTATTGGGCTTGCGTCGGTGGTTGTGACACTTACAGAGGCTGCAGGACTGTATGGGGCGGACAACCTAACAATCCCTCTTGTTACGTATGCTGTGCTCGCCGTTGGTCTAATTAGCTGATTGTATCTTGTTTTTTGAACGGACCGTGCGCGCGTAGTGCGTTCAAAATAACTACTACATCAACAACTTCTTGAAGCAACGCACCCTGCACGGCCTTGAACCGGCCGGTTGCAAAGATACCCATTAGCCCCAGGCTAATGAAGATGCCAATCAGGATACTCTGTTTTGCAATAAAGAACGTTCGCTTAGCCACTGCCACACTTGTACTAACTTTACTAACGTCGTCCAGCAGTATTACCACATCCGCTGATTCGCTCGCGGCAGTTGAGCCCCGAGCACCAAGGGCAATACCAATATCGGCAGATGTCAGCACTGGCGCATCATTTACCCCGTCACCCACAAAAGCAACCGGACGATTCTCTATCGCTTCGATGGCACGAATTTTATCGCCAGGCAAACAGTTTGCGATTACTGTCTTAATGCCCAGCCTTTTCCCGACCATTTTCGCTGTCGCTTCATTATCACCCGTGACCATCAGCGTGTTGCTGATGCCATGACTGAGTAGGCTTTTGAGCATTGCTTTTGCTTCAGGCCGGATTTCATCAACAAAAGAAATACTACCAGCAAGCACGCCGTCAACAGCCAAGTAGCTGGTTGTTTGTGCCAGAGATTTCTTGGGGATCTCTACGCCTTCGCTGCCTAAATAGTCTGCTCGGCCAATCAGTACAGTCTTATTCTGAACTTTGCCACTGAGCCCATGTCCGCTGTGTTCAGTAACAAGTTTGGCATTGGCTGGAACAACCTTAGACTTAGTTGCTGCAGTTACCACGGCCTTGGCTAGTATGTGCGATGAGTGCTGTTCGAGAGCAGACGCAAAGCTTAAAACTTGAGTGCGAGTAAATTTATTGTATGTTTTGACTTCGCCCACAACTGGTTTTCCTTGGGTCAGCGTACCTGTTTTATCAAATGCGATTGTCTGTGTTTGAGCCAGTTGCTCAAGCGAAGATCCAGTCTTGATGATAATGCCATGGCGAGCAGCACGACTCATTCCAGAAATAAGTGCTATAGGCGCACCGAGCAGTAGCGGGCAAGGCGTAGCAACCACGATAACCTCTAGAAACCTCACAGGATCATTCCCTGCAAACCACGCAGCCCCGGCCACAATAAACGCAGTGATTGTGAATGGGATGCTATAACGATCAGCCAATCGTACGAATGGTGCCTGGGAGTTTGTAGCAGATTTCACGAGCTTGATAATCTGCTGGTATTGGCTGTCTGCGGCGTTATGTGTTGCGCGTATGGTGAGTGAGCCGTCTATATTTACCGTTCCACTCATTAGGCTATCTCCTACGCTCTTCTCTACAGGCAGACCCTCGCCGGTAAGGCTCGATTCATCTACCGAGGACACACCGACAACAATCTCACCATCAACTGGGACAACTTCGCCGGGCAAAACAATCACTTTATCGCCGACTACCACGCTATCAGCACGAACATCGACAGTTTTTTTGCCTCGTAACACATGGGCTTCTTGCGGTTTTTTGTCCAGTAGGGCAGTAAGCTCACGTTTTGCACGTCGCTCTGCATAATCTTCTAGCGCTTCTCCACCTGTCAACATCAGCACGATTACGATACCGGTCCAGTATTCTTTGAGCGCCACAGAAGACAAAATTGCCGTTGCCGCCAGAATGTCCACGCCATACTTACCATCACGGATATTTTGCACCATTCCCCACACAAGAGGCACGGCATTAAGCAAGGCGCTTGCCGCTAGCACAATCTTCGCAGCCATATCCTGGCCACCCAAATCAAGCCCGCCAGCGAGCACGACGCTCACAATGACAAACCCGAGCTGCCTATACTCACCAAAGAATTTCTTCATGTTTTTGAACATATGTTTCTCTACTCCCTTTTTGGTTCTAACGATATCTAGTTAATTATACCAGTATCTTGGTACAATACTTCTTATGGCAGTCCGTTTGTTGCTGAAGTGGTGGTATGGCCCTGGTTTGAAGTGGGTCTGGCAACGCATGTTGGTGGACAAACTCCACTATATCAGCGAAGTATTTTCAGTGACGGATATGGTTACGACGTTATTTGCACCGTTCCGTCAGACGTATGTTGGCAAGACAAATGGCGTGAGCGCACTTCAAGCCTTCACTGACCGCACTGTTTCGCGGGCCATCGGGTTCGTTGTACGAATGCTTTTGCTTCTCGTGGCGCTTATTACGGCCAGCGGTGTGTTTATCGTAGGTGTGCTGCTGTGTATTATTTGGCCGATTCTTCCACTTGCTCCGGCGCTTGCAATCGTGCTCGCAGCACTGAAGGTCGGCGCATGAACCAGTACTCACTTGACCTGTCCAGCCCGCGTTCACACAAAGCTCGCATAGCCCATGCTTTTGAGCCTACCTGGTTTCGTGCTTTCTTGCGAATCGCGGCTGTTGCTAGTTTTCTGCTATGGATACTTGGGGTGTTTGTTGCACACCAGCTTGCTGCACACATCTTTCTGGCGCTAACAGGCATTCTGGCTACGCCTTTGTTATGGTTTTACGGCGACCTAGATAATCTTTCAACAACCTCATCAAACACTCCCACCGTTGGTGAAGTTCTTGACAGACGCATTCTGGCGCGACTACACCAAGGTACTAGCCCCCAAGAACTCGCGACTATTTTGTCATCCCAGACCGGGGGCTTTTTCTTTGCAAGTAGGTTTGCCCTAAGCAAAGACTTGCTTGCTATGATTTCTGGGCAAGCCGGTACGATGGATGATGTTTGGCGTTCAGCGTATGAGCTCCAGAAAAAAGTTGGCGCCAAGGAAATCGATAGTGCAATACTCGTGGCAGCGCTGTGTCTGAGTATCCCAAATGTCAATACCATCTTAGGCTCGCTTGAGCTCGATAGTGATGATCTTGTCACTGGCGTACAGTGGTTCGAGCATGTGGAAGAAACAATTCGTATCCATACGAGTCGCAAAAATTACGGGGGCATTGGTCGTGACCTTAGCTTTGGCTGGGCGCCGACACTCAACAGGGCAGGCTATAACATTACCAGGGGTATCGAGTCTGGCGCATTCGTTAACCGCAGTGTTGCTGCACACGAAGAAGTGCTTGCCCAGCTTGACCATGTCTTATCACAGCCTGGCCGCAGCAACGCTGTACTTGTTGGCGAAGTTGGCGTCGGCAAGACCACTATCGTTCACAGCTTTGCTGCCAGATTGATTGATTCTAAAAGCCCCTCTTCAACCAATCTTATGTTCAATCAGGTTATCGCACTCGATGCTGCTCATTTAATCTCCATCGCCAAGGGCAGGGGCGAAATCGAACAGCTCTTGGCATTGCTCATGCACGAAGCCATTGCAGCCAAAAATATCATACTGTTCCTAGATGAGGCTCAACTATTCTTGCAAGACGGTACGGGTTCAGTCGACCTATCAAATATACTCCTGCCAGTTTTAGAGGGCGGCGCGCTCAAGCTCGTGCTTTCACTCACTGACCAAAACTGGCTACAGCTCAGCCAAACTAACCCTGGCCTTGCACAGCTTATGAACAGAGTTATTGTCAAGCCGCTTGAGGAAGACGACACTATGCAGGTCGTAGAAGATAGTGTGTTGCTCATGGAGACAAAACACAAGGTAGTGTATATGCGCCAAGCCATGCAAGAAGCATACAAACTTGCCAATAGATTCATCCACGAGCAAGCCATGCCAGGCAAGGCAATTCGTCTACTCGAAGCGGCCGCAGGATTTGCTGAACAGCAACACTTCATCACGGCGCGCTCAGTCCAGCAGGCAGTAGAGAAATCGTTTGATGTCAAAGTCCAGACTGCAGACACAACTGAAGAGCGCGACACACTACTCAACCTCGAGGCAAGGATTCATGAGCGTATGATTAACCAATCCCGCGCGGTAAAGCTGGTAAGTGATGCTCTACGTCGTGCTCGTGCCGGAGTGCGTAACGAAGGCAAGCCAATCGGCACCTTCCTTTTCCTTGGGCCAACAGGTGTCGGTAAGACGGAGTTGTCCAAGGCCTTGGCCGGAGTATACTTTGGCGGGGACGAACGTATGGTGCGTGTTGACCTCAACGAGTTCTCTCGTCCAGAAGACACACAGAGGTTGCTCGCTGTCGGTGCGACGGACCCGTACAGCCTATGCGCCCAAATATCGAAGCAGCCGTTTAGCGTCGTGCTCCTAGATGAAATAGAAAAGGCACATCCAAACGTGCTTAACCTGCTCCTGCAACTACTAGACGAAGGAACACTCCGCGATGCAGAAAACAAATCCATCAGCTTCCGTGATGCTGTCATCATTGCTACTTCCAACGCTGGTGCTGATAAAATCCGTGAACATGTTGCGGCTGGCCAACAACTTGAAGAATTTGAGAAGCAGTTCGTGGATGAGCTTATCGATGCTCAGATTTTCCGCCCAGAGTTTCTTAATCGCTTCGACGAGATTATTTTGTTCAGGCCGTTGACGCCAGAGGAACTTGTGCAGGTTGTTGACTTGCTCATAGCTGGCCTGAACAAACGTTTGGCAGGTCAAAAAGTCATAGTTTCCCTTACACATGAGGCCAAAATACTCCTAGCCAACACCGGCTATGACCCCCGGCTTGGTGCGCGTCCGCTCCGCCGTGTTGTCCAGCGCGTGATTGAAAACCTAGTTGCACAGCGTATGTTGCAAGGCAGCGTGGCATCTGGACAACAAATCCAATTCGACGCCCCCGAGATTCAGTCCACACTCGACACTGGCGCCTAACTACTGTTGCACCACTAACTCTTCGAACCCAGTCTGGTTATCAAGAGCCCGGCTAAACTCCATGTTATCACCCTCTCCAAGAATTACTTCAGCGGTGGGCCCAACGATAGACCCATCTTTCAGGTGTCCTCCAATGACTGATCCCTCGCCATCAGATATAGATATATGTATGTGAGCGCCCTGTTGTGAAAGGGTACCTACAAGCGAAACGATTTCATATTTGGCAGAAAAATTCCTGATATCTTGTTCTTCTGGGCTAGCTCCTGCCATTCGCACAGTGGCACTGCTTAGGCCACCGACACAGCTTAATATGAAGGCGGATTTCAAGTCGTGCTCCTTCACGAATCGCTCAATCTCAACTTTTAAATCTTTGCCGGGCAATATTCTAAAAGCGTATATCTTCATTACGAGTTAGTATAACAAAAGACCCGAAACGGGTCTTTGATAACCTTGTTTGGGGTGAGTGACGGGGATCGAACCCGCGACCTTCGGAACCACAACCCGACGCTCTAACCAACTGAGCTACACCCACCATGAACTCCACGATTTTACCACAAATTAACAGATACGCCTAGGTGTTTGCTTCAAGCTTTATTACTAGTTTTTTGATGGCCTGCGAGCGATGGCTAATCATGTCTTTTTCTGCCGGCGTCATTTCTGCAAAAGTTTTATTGTATCCATCAGGCATAAAGCACGTGTCAAACCCAAATCCATTAGCCCCCCTCGCCGACACGACATGGCCATGTATGTCTGCGCGTGCAATGACATGGTTGGCTCCATCATAACAGTCAACCACAACAGTGACGGTGGCTTCTTTGTTTTCACCACGAGCAATTTGGTGCAGAGCATCACTGCCAAGGGCTTGCTCGAAGTATTTTATAAATGGTCCAGGCAAACCGTTCAGTTCATCAAGGCTAGCCGAAACGTCCTCTACGATGACCGGCTGGCCGACAATATCATAGGCTTTTTGTGCTTTATCTTTGATGATTTCCTCTAGATTAAGGGTCTGAATCTCATCTAGGTCAATATCGGCCGATTGCAGATTGTAGCCGGCAGGGAACATGCGTTGCCACTCCTTGAGTTTACCCGCGTTGCCCGTAACCAAGTAAATCCTTTTCATGACAGTATCATACGTGACGCCACTGATTGTGGCCAGTATCAGCTTCGATGTATGTAAGGGGCGGCTCTAGTGAATTTAGCAGATGTGACAAGCATGGCCATTGCAGCCGCAACACCATGACGATTGATAGTCGCCCAGGGGCTAGGCCGTCGTCTGTCGAGCACAAATGTCTTGCTTCCGGTTTCACGCATGACTGGTGAACGAATAACTGTCCACTCAAGGCCACTTTCTGCGAGCAATTCCATATGCTTCTCGCCGTCTTGAAGTACTTTGCCTGCAGCTAGCCCAAAAAGTGTCTTCGAAAAGTAATGAAGTAGGGAATGCCGGTCTCCGTCTGCATCGGCATCAGCGCCAGTGAGGGATATAATCCTGCTTACTCCATGTGCGTTCATTGCCGGAATGATATGTCTCATGCCGACAGACAGGATGTCCTTATTTTTTGTCCCCCAGCTCCCTAGCGTGCTGACAACTGCGTCAGAGCCTGCAACCGCTCCGCTTACCTCGCTCGCACTGTATATATCGCCCTGTATTACTTCGAGGTTTTTATGCTCGGTAAACTGCGTGCTCCCGTGAACGAAGGCTCTAACCATATGTCCCTGCTCTAGTAGAATCCCCACCACCAAGTTTCCAACACGTCCATTTGCTCCGAATACAGCAACTTTCATATGCTTTCATCATATCACGGTATTTATAATGCGAGGTGGAATCTCAGCTTTGCCACATGGGCTGAGTGCATGTGGCTCATTCTTGTCACATCAACATCTGCGAGAAGCTGCCAGCCTGCTGTTTCTGCGTCGTCTTTGGCATGCGCTGGGGGCGGTGAGTCATACTCTTCGGTTATATCAATGTGATACGATTTATTCTCTATCCATGCATGGTCGGTATTCCGAAGTGATAGAGCCGCAACCCCAGAGCCCAGCAGCCATACGCGGTTCCCATATGCTCTAACTTGAGTTTCTTCGAACACCTCGCGAACAGCGGCGTCCCAGCCATGCTCGTACTCCTCGTTCTCATTATTTTCATCCAGCAACTCACGGTAGCCACCTGGCACTGCCAGCTGCCCCGTATCAGACCGTTCGATTACGAGTATGTAATCACCGTGAGTAACATACCCATCGGCTGTGAGGCTGGGCCCATAGTGACGAAGCCGTCCTAGTCCACTTATCCCCGTTCTCCCGGCAGGGTTCAACGGACGCCCTGTGCCTGGGTCTTGCCGCAGAACAGTAGCGGTAGACAGCCGTAGTGCGCGCTGCCACTCTGCCAGAGGGTCGATAGACGCTGGGTTGCGGACTTCCGACCTGACTCCGTCTGAAACATATTCGACAGGGGCGTAGTACGGAACTTGATGATTCCAATCACGCACAACAGGTAAAGGGACGTCGGGATACCCCATATGTGCTCGCAGCTCTTGAAATCCTGCAGTGTTCATAAACTAACTATACAATATTTATTGGAATTAGTCTTGTTCTAGCAGATAAGTTTAAATATCAGTGACGCAAATTCATTCAAGTTGGTACACCGTGGTGCAAGAAGTTGGAACCTTAGTGAGACTTGGAACTTAAATGTTGTGTTGCTTTTTGGAGACGATGAATGTGCCTGTGGCTAGTGTGAGGATGGTTAGTGTAGCTACAATGTAGAGTGTAAGGTTCTGGCCGGTGCTTGCTAGGCTAGCGGTGACTGTCGCAGCTGCTGCAGACTTCGTAAATGGGCTTTCGTAAGCGCCGCTATCGAAAGCAGATCCTTGAGGACGAGCAGCTAGACGTGCATCTGTGGTGAGGCCATTTATGTTTACACCTGCATCTACTGCTGGGGAGTTTTCCAGGAGTGGGATAGTTGGTACAAAGCCTCCGTTGTCGGAGAGAGTACCCAGAGTAGAGGCTAGAACCCAGGCTGACCCAGACGATTGTTTGAGTGATTGACTCGCGCATAGACGGTTCGTGATCTTCTTTGTGAAATACCA
>OFRM01000386.1_pt1 | contig 19175 bp, 21 predicted proteins | sample 1543101 | NCBI WGS metagenome assembly OFRM01 (sample SAMN07774223, study PRJEB24372) | wastewater metagenome | isolation source: Exp Tend VB 0WW | collected 2016-02
TCGGTACCCATCTCCGCTGCCAGCGAGGCCATTCCCCATGCGGCCCGCGTAGACCAGGCTGGCCAGTCCGGAGGGGTTGCGGACATACTGCGCCGCAGCCTCCGGTGCCTTGAATCGCGATGGCCACACGGCGCAAAGACGGCTCGCCGTGGTGTAGGTCAGGTTCTCGCTGACCACCGACAGAGCCCCACTTTCAACACAGACTTGGCCGAGGAACGCAGCCTGCCGGACAGGCGTGTCGATGCCCCAACGGGCCATGGCGGCGGTCAGGTGGGGAGCGTATTTCTGTGCATTGGCGGTCGTGCAGCCGGTCGCGGCCTGGAGCTGTTCGGGAGACATGGGGCACCTTTTTGGAGTACCCCATGTCTAGAAAGCGCCTTAGGTGGCGAGCTGCCAGAACAGGTCCAGAGCGTTGGACTGGCAGAAGTTCGTGCCGCCGGTGACAGGAATTGGTCGGTTCGTGATGACCCGCAAGCGAATCATTCGAGCGCCGGCAGGCACCGAAGACAGGTTCACCGAAGCAGTCGTCACACCAGCGCTCATGGTCGTGTACGTGCCGCTGTTGGAGAACACACCAGGCGCCGTTTCCCAATCGAGCGAGTAGCTCAAGGTCACGGTCGGCTCGTTGTCGTTCGTCGCCGTGTAGTACCCAGCCGCCCCACGAGTGAGGCGATTCCGGTTGTTCCAGTTCATCGTCACTGAAGGAGCCCGGGTCAGGTTTGGCACCGCGTCTGTGGTTTTCAACGCCCCCACGATGCTGCCAATCCGCACGTTCGCCGGCGGCAATGGCTTCGGTGCGCGAGCGCTCGATGCCACCGACGCATAGGTCCACGAAGCTTCCGAAGCGTCAGCATCGACGACGTCCAACACGCCGCCAGGGCCCACTGCTTCAGCACGTGCGACTGCGGAGGTGATGCCCGACAGCTCCACGCCGGCCGTGACGTAAGTCTTCGCGCGGGCCTCATACAGGCCACAGCCCAGCAGGACTTTCACCGCCGTTCCAACTGCGTAGCGGCCAGGGACAGTGTCGAAAATCCCGCGCTCTGCCGAGGTTGCCGTCAATGTATTGCCCGTCAAAGTCCACGCACTGCAGGCCAGCCACTCGGTTCCGATGACGAGGTAAACCGTGGTACGGGTACTCTTTTTCCACTGCTGAACAGCAGCATCCGACAGCGTCAGTTGAAGCGTTGGCGAGACGCTGGCAGCGCTCAATGCGGAAACGAGGAAGCCGGTGATGGCGGGCTCTTTGTGGCCGTTCGTGTATTCCGCAGTGTCAAAATCGGACCATGCGGTACGCCCCTCTTGCACGCCGGTTTGGAAGGTCGCAGTGGTCAAGCCCGGGTCCATGCCGACATACATCAAGTGGTCGTAGTCGTCGCCATGTAGCGCGTACGGAGCAGGCGCGAACGTGCCACCGGTGAGCGATTCAGGTGGGCCTACCGTACCGGGTGCCGGAGCAATCGGGGGCGTGGAGACACCGGCAACACCATTGCGGAACACGTCTTCGACCGCTTCAATCTCAACACGCAGCTTGCTGTCCCAGTTCGCAAAACGGACGGTCTTAAGGCGCATGCGCAGCAGCTGGCCGGTGGGCGAATGAACAAACTCCACGAGCTGGGACGGCCTCAGGATGGTGCCGGGTTCCACCGTCCCACTCCAGCTAGCATCCGCCAAAGGCGCCGCCGCAGCGCGGATATCACGGCTCGCGAGCTGTTGGGCCAGGGCCTGACGGCTCACACCGATGTACTCTCGAGACGTCGCAATTGAGGTACCAGCCGAGCGTACGCCGGCAGAGTTGAAGGCGGACTCGATGCGCTCTTGCCACGCGTATTCCCGGTCGACAAATGGCACCTGCACCTCGTTCACCGCGTCCTCGACAGCTACGCGGGAGAACGACGTCAGCTCAATAATGTTGCTGTCATCGAAGCGCATAACCGGGACGTCGGTGGAGCGCATCAGCGTCAGCTGAAGCTGTCCAGTACGCTCGTTAATCTCAAGCTGACCTTGGATTTGCTTCGACAGTCCATCGAGGACATCACGCAACGACTTCGAGGATTCCCACGCGAATGACACCCCGTTTTCTTCGTTCTTCAAGGTGTCAGCGGCACGGAAGAACGACTCCAGATTGAGCGCGTAGGTCCCCATCCGAGGGCCGATACCAGGCACTGGCGTGGTCAAAAGTTCAAGCATCACGAACGCTGGGTTTGCGTCACCGTGGATGTCGGCGCGCGCAGCAAGCCACGCGTCCAGCTCCGCGCGTGTGTAGTCGCCGCCGTTAACGGTGCCGACAAAGGGGTACGTCAGGTAGCGAAAATCGCGTGCACTACGCCCAAGTGCGGAGTACAAATCCGGCAGGCGCTTCAGCGTAATGAGCAGCGCACCGAGGCTCGGTTTGGTCCCGATGAAGCCGTATTGGGGCCGCGAAAGTGGCTTGCCGACCAGCCCAATGTCAGTGCCGCCGGACGGCCCCAAGAACACGCAATGGCAGGTGTTTGGATACGCGGGAACCGGCTCGCCAACCTTAGCATCCAGATAAGCAGTCTCGAGCGGCACGTATGTGCTGGTCAAATCGTCGACGCTGGCCTTGTGGTTGTAGAACACGAACCGGCCGCGGAATCCGTCTTGCACCAGCTCGCCTTCGCTCTCCGCCCAGGTCTTGTTGACGTCCAGGGCGGTCGTGGTCGTGGTAGACAGCGCCTGGTCACCAGACCACACGAGGTGCTCGCCAACGCGAACTTCCTTTACGGAGTCGCAGATAGCGGCGCTCAAGCTAATCCACATTCCAACGTAGTACTCATTCCCGATGGGCTGAGTGGCAGTCGAGAACCAGCCCGTCCGGACGCTTTTGGTACGCTCCACGGACTTGTAGTCGAACTTCGCGAGCACGTTCCCCGCGACCTGCCACGTACCGACACCCCAGGGCACCGCACGGTCCTCGGTAGCCGTGGGGACGTCAATTTCGTTGAGGCTGTATTTCTTGCCAGCGGTGCGCGTGTCAGGCTTCATCAGCTCGGTGACGAGCGTGACGACGAGCCACACAATGAATGCAAACATATTGGTCTCTCTTTCTAGTTATTCGTCGTCTTTGACACCGACCTCGAACAGGTTTTTGATTGGAATGAAGGGGTACCCGCCGTGGCGCCGGATGTTCGAAAAGTCGGTCGTGCACATCTGGCGAGTGCGATTGCAGCCCCGGAACAACGTGACCCGGTCACCAACCGCGACACCAGTCGGCGGCAACGACAGCAGAAGTTCTAGCTCAGTGCCGGAATGGCTCACGATTGAGCGCCGCACACCACCGTTTAGCTTTGCGAACTGGAGCGACGGCGTCAGGCCCGGGCCACGTGGGTAGTGCTCGATAGGCCCACCGCCTGTAGGGATGCCGTAGGTCCCGCCGATGACAGCGAGGCCATCGTTGAAGAAGCCAACAGGTCGATTGGCAGCGGCCGGCACCGTCAGGATGTAGCCGTCAGCGGAACGAGCAGACACGAAGCCGTCTTCTCGGTACTTGAAGTACCCAGTTGCGTGGTCGTAAGCGTTCCGGTTCAAGCCGCAGCTCTCAGCGTCGAACAGCTGGTGGCCGCAGGTTCGCGGGTAGCGCTTGGTCAGCCCTGCGCGCTTCAGGACGTCCTGAACCGGGCTGCACTTCAGCACGCACATTTGCTCGCCAAAGTCGGCACTCGACACGCGGCCTGTCCACACGATTTTCGGCGCGGGGTCTACGCCATCGAGGAGGGCCACCGTGAGCCAAACATGAGCGCCAGGTGCGTCGTACGCGTAGAGCTGGGAGACCGGATGGTCCCGATTCAGTGTCACGCTCAGCGTTCCGGACTGCTCTTCGCTGTCCAAGCGCAGGCCATCGTGCTGGATAAGTGCAGGCGTGTAAGTCACACCGCCGGCCTCACTGAAACTCGGCAAGAACGGCATCCCAAGTGGGTCAACGGGAAACGCCACGGCAAGCTCCGAGTTGGTGTGTCGATACACCGTGCGGCCAATGCCTGCAGACGGCGTCACTACGCCTTGGGCAACGAGCCCATCCACGTCCTGCAGTGCTGCGTCGTACTCAAGCAGCTCGAATCGATATAGAAAAGTCATGAGTTGGTCTCAATGAGAGTTAGGTTGCAGCTCGCCAGTGCGGGCTTGAGGTACTGAATCTCGATGTCGTCGGATGCGAGGCGCCAACGGCCGGGAGCTGTGTCTTGTGGCGACTGCCAGGTAAAGCTGTTCAGGCGCCCCCTGGTGGCGTAAACCCACCGGCGAAACTCGACGATGGCCGCGCGGTCCGTTAGCAGGACGGCAACTGAGATGGAGCGCTTGGAGTACAGCTTCTCGCGCAAGCGCACGTTTCCAGCGTCGAACCGATTGGTGCGAAAGCTCACGTCCTCGCGGAGGCCGGTGGCCCAGTTGTGCCGTTGTGGAAACGTCAACTCATCGAGAGGCTCTGGCCATGGCTCCGGGGCCTCAAGGTTGATGGCTGCGTCGAACGACAGCGAGACCGTACGAACGGTCGGAGTTGTGTAGTCGAGGCTGAACGAGTCTTCCGATAGCTCCGCGGTGTGCAGCGGAACGGCGAGCCAGTCCGAAGAGGACCAGCCGGCCAATTGGCCACCGCTGCCGAAGCCGAAGCTCGCCACACGCCACGTGCCGTCCATGGCACGCACAAGGAATGGCTGTGGTCCTGCGGTTAGTACCACGCCAGCGTCGGCTACGGGAGCGCCTTCAGACTCCGCGTGGAACTGGTGCAGCCAGGCTGGAACTAGCAGCGTGTCGCCTTCGCGAATAGGCTCGAGAGCAGCCTCCGTCGTGCCCTTCAAGAAGGTGTACTGTGCGGACAGCGCTAGGCGCGGATAGGCACGAAAGGCTGCACGGCGCTCAGACCCATCACGGTGGGTCTCAACGTCAGTGCCGAAGGAAAGACGCTCGACGCGAGGGGCCGAGCGAGCAGGCTCAAGTAGGAATGGGGTCGGTTCGCTCATGCTGCGTATAGCAGCGTGTCAACCGGTCCTCAATGACGCGCCAGCGCTTGAGGATGGCGCCAGCAATCATGCTGGGAGTAGCCCAGTGAGCCCGCGAGCAGTGTGGAGCGTGAGCGTCAGCCTGCTGTTGTAGCCATGCGGCTTGCAGCTTAGAACAGACCGCGCCGCCAAGAGCAACCTGTAGCAGGATTGCTCGGTCGATGTCAGGGTCGACACCGGGCGTCAGAAGCGCAAGTGATGCCGCCGCATCCATATCGACAATGGCCAGTGTTGCAATCTCAGCAAGCTCTGCGGCTGCGTCTCCATCACGAGTAGCAGCCAAGTGCAGCAGCCAAGCTGGCCCATCTAGCTGCGAGCCCAGCCGGTCCAGCTCTCGCAGGAGCTTCTCCGCAACGAAGCAGGTTGGCAGCTCTGCATGCGTTGGGAGTACTACCTCTGCGATGGACTTGACTCCGGCACGGAGCCGGTCAGTCGGAGCTACTCGCAGGCAGGCCAGCTCTTGAAGGACGTAGATGTCTACCGACGAGTCTTCGCCAGACTGCCAATCGTTCAAAAGCTGTTGGCGTTTCTCTCTGAGGATGCCAGCCAGCTCCTGGAGATGCCGCCCCTGGCCCGGAATATTGAAGAGCGTGAGCTGCTCAATCACCCACTCGATATGGAAGCTGCTGCAGCTGAAGCCATCAACGCTCAACCAGCGCAGGGCCGCCTGGTCCTCTTCAAAGTCGAAACCAGGGAGCCAACTGTCGGCCACCTTCAATTCGTGCTGCAAGCGCGTGTAACGAGGCACGAAGAACCGGGCCGCGTGAGCAACCAAGTCAAGTGCTTGCTCAGTCTTCGTTCGATACGCCTTAATCTCGAATTGGAGGCCGTTCTCGAACAGACCGTCTGAGTCGATGGCTGCTGATTTGGTGTAGTCGGGCGTGATGGAAAGGTCAAAGCCCTCCTTAAAGTCAAAGGCTTCGGCCAGTGCAAACTGGGTCGCATCGAGGAAGTTCGTGACGATACGGTCAGGTAGGTCTTTCGCCGCAAAACGGATGATTAGCTTGGCGAGCTGTGGCTTTGTGGTGGTCATGGTGGTCTCCGGAATGGCAGCTCGATTGCTGCTCTCTCTGTGTATATAAACGGATGTTTATATGCACTTCGCTCCGGGCATAAAAAAATCGCCCCGAGCCGTTGCAGCCCGGGGCGATAACCTGGAGGAGAACCACATGTTCCACGTCAGGGCTCACCACAAACCCCTTCGCACTTCGTATAGACACCGCCTTCAGCGCTTCTTGCTGATTTGATTCCAGTTAGCGATGACAGCCCGCACAACTTGCTTCTCGAACTGCCCACTCTGCACCTGGCTGGCCAGCATCTCGTCGCTGCTGATGACGACTTTTGGAGCGGTGTGAATGTCGGCTTGGAATGTCTGAGGCCCCCCGCCCATGCCCGATAGGCCCAACTGTCCCGGTGCCGAACCGACAAGCCCGCCGGCGGAGTAGCCAGGCATGCGGCCCGTCCGGTTGATGTAGGACAGCATGCCAAACTGACCCGCACGACGTAACCCTTGAACTGCGGACTTAGGCACAATCCATTCGTCTCGGTGCACGATGCCTGCCGGCTCGTACTTCCCGCCTTGGCCTGTGTACCCGCCGCGGGCAAAGCCGAAGAAGCTGCCAAGGCCAGCAATGATGCTCCCCCAGCCACTGCCGCCAGAGCCACCGGATGCGCCACCAAACAAGCTGCCAAAGTCAAAGCCGTCGAACGCCTTGAATAGCTGGTCGACAAGGCTATCCGAGGCCCGCTTGCCGGCACGGCTCAAAGCGCTCAGCAGGATGTCTCCGATTGCCTGGCCCAGCGTCTTTGCGCCGGTGCGGACGCTGTCGAACGCGTCCTTGAAGTCATCCTTCAGCGCCTCGCGGGACGCATTGCTAACTTCCTTTGCCTTCACCTTCAACTCGTCCAGGGCTAGCAGCGCCGAATCGACCTGGGCTTTCTGCTCGCTAGTCTTAGCCAGGTCGCGCATGACTACGAGCTGTGCGCGCAGGGCCTCGACGTTCTTCGTGCGGGCCGCTGCCAGCTGCTCTTCCAGCTCGATGCCGGTAATGGCGCCGCTTTCGTGCGCAAGCTCAAGGCGCCGCTCCTGGTTCGCGGTCTCGGTCTGCAAGCGCTGTAATTCCGACTGCGCCGTGTTGAAGTTAGCCGCGTCGATTTGCAATGCCGCGCGCTGCTTCACCAGGTCGACAAGGGCACTGTCTGACTTGATGTCCGGGTCCTCCAGCAGCTTCTTCAGCTCAGACTTGATGCGAGCTACGCTTGTGTTGCTCAGGCCCATCAAGTCGCCGATGTCGAGACGCACAGAGTCGGTCAGCTCATTGAGTTTCTGCTGGAGCTGGACCTTGTCAATATCAGCACGGATGAGAATGGTCGCGTTCTTCTTAAGCAGCGCGTCAAGCTCGGCCTCTGCCTTCTTCAGCTCAGCCGTGACATCGTTCTTCTTCGCCGGGTCCTTTTCAGTGGCTCGCTTGGCGGTTAGCCGGCGAATGTTCGCCTCTGCCAACTCTTGCTCTTTGGCGCTAGCGGCCAGCTCCAGCGCCAGTCGAGCATCCAGCTCAGCTTTCTTGCTCTTGGTGCGCATCGCAACCTGCAAGTCCAAAGCCGCTTTCAGGCGTTCCTGCTCAGCAGCGAAGCGCGTCTTGTCTGCGTCGGCCTCGGCCTTGGCAATCTGCTCCAAGCTCTTCTTCAGTTCCTCTGCCTTCTTCGCTGCGTCGGGGTCTTTTTTCTTGTAGCGGGCACCACCCACCTTGCCGCCCAGCGTGGCCGCCGCACGCAGCCGCTCCGCCTCGGCTGTAGCGCTGGCGCGAGCCTTGCCGCCCTCAAACGGCTTGGCCAGCTCCTTCCGCACCTCGTTCACCGCCGTCTTACCGGCGATGAAGTCCGCCTTTACCTTCGACGCGTACGAAAGCAGGTCATTGCCGCGGTTAGGAATGGCCTTTGCCGCCGAGCGTGTCAGGTCCCCCAGCGCCGAACCGATGCCCGGAATGCTGTCGAAGAACGTAGCCAGCTGCGAAAGAATGTCCCTGAGCGGCTTTCCGACGTAGTCAACCAATGCGCCGCCTACAGCCGCCAATGCGCCGCCCATCAGTGTCAAGCCATCGCGCACGTGCGCCACCAGGATGGCGATGCCACCCAGTAGACTGCGGACGCCATCGGTCTCTACACCCCACCCAAGCGTTGCTGCGACCACGCCGCCCATGTCTGACAGAAGTTTGCCAACCTGGCTAACGACTGCCGAGAACGTGACGCCGATGGCGCCCACCTCCGCCTCATGGGTGGTGAACCAGCCAGACAGGTCCTTGGCAACCTCGACACCGCCGCTGATGGATTGAGATAGCACGTCGCCGATGAAGGTAAACGAGTCGTTGGCCGCGTTGCGTAGGCCGTCGAATGCCGCCTGGATGTCACCACTCTTGGGGTCGATAGCCGTGGCCAGCGCGCCTTGCAGGCTAGTCTTGAGGCTATCAAAGGCGCCTTTCGAAACGTCGCCTAGCAAAAGCGAGAAGCCGTCCTTGATGTTGCCCAAGGTGGACGTCCAGGTCTTGCCTGCTTCAGCACCGAGCGTCTTAAAGTCGGCCAAGCGCTTGTTCAGTTCCTCGGCGAGCTTGCCCTGCTGACGCCACAGCTTGATTTGCGCGCCAGTGAGTCCGAGTCCGCCGGCAATTTGACTGTTTTCAGTCTCGTCCCCAGTGAAGACCGCTCGAATCTCGGACTGCAGCTGGTCGCCAGCGAGGCTAAACGCGCCCGCAGCAAGCGTCAGCGATACGGTCAGGTCGCGAATCTCATCGACCTTGAGGCCCGCACCTGCACCAGCGCCTAGCGCGACCTGGAAGGCCTTGGCCAAGTCGACAAACTCGGCGCTGGTTTGCATGCCGGCGAGGCGCAGCAGCTTGAGTTGCCTCTCGGCCTCGGCTCCAGCGATTGCGAAGCGCTCAGGTCCCTCGGCTAACTTGCCGGATGCAGTCTGAATTTTGAACAGACTGGCGATGATGCCTTTGATGCCGAGCTGCGTGTTCTCCAGCTGAGAATTGACGTCCAAGCCCTTCTTGAAGGCGAGGCCCACCGCAGCTACAGCGGCTGTCAAGCTCGCCATGGCTGTAGTGATGCCGCGAACCGCGGAGGCAGCCGCAGGCGCAGAACGGATGATGTTCTGAAGTGGGTTGGAGGTTACGGTGACGCCATTCAGTGCATGGAACTGCTGCAGCAACTGATTGACAGCTGCTGCAGCCTGCGCCGAATTGACGTTGATTTGAAGGTTTACGGAGTTGGTCGCCATGGGTCAAAGCTCGAGTACGTCCGCGCGGTCGCGCGTTTGACTCGTGTAGCTAGCCAGAGAGCCTCCGTCCGCGCGGCTGCGCAAGGCGGCGACAACGGCTTCCAAGGACTTCGCTCCGTCCGAAGTGATACAGCCGATGCCGGTGGCCAAATCTTCTATGAACGAGGCGCGCTGTTCAGCATCAGACCGAGCCAAGGCCTCGTGCAGGGACTCGACCTGCCGCACGGTCAGTGACAGCGCCTCAGGAAGGCTTACAACGCCGCGCGCAACCAGCAACGCAGCGGCTTCCTCAATGTTTAGGCCTCGGCCGGAACCTGCGTCGCCGGCAGCAGCGTCGGCAGAATCGCCTGGACTGCCGGCACCAGTTTTTTTGTGATGGTCTCCTGGTTCAACTGAATGACCGCAGAGAGAATCTCAACAGCCTTGTCCAGGTCATACAGCGAGTCGAACCAAGCGCGAGGCTTGCCGATGGCAATGGCCATCACCTGCAGAACGTCTTCACCACCTTTGGCGAGCAAAATAGGTAGGGTCATTCCAGCAAACCATTTCTCCGCAATTGCGGCGAGGTGTAGTGCCACAGTTGGAAGCTGGCCCACACCGAAGGGTTTGATGGTGAAGGTCTCATCGCCGACTACAACTTCGACGGTGGGACAGGTAATCTCAATCTTGCTCATGCGACAGGTCTCCAGAAGTAAAAAGGGACGCCCTTGTGGACGCCCCTCGTATAGAGACCCTTGCGGGCCTTAGGCTTCGGTTGCGCGAGTCACAACTGCGAAGCGACCCAACGGGCCTTCCGGGATGGACTCGTCAATCAAGCACTCACCCTCGAGCGTGAACGACGCAAACTCAGTTCCGATAAGCGCAAGCGCCTGAGCTGGGTCCGGCTTCCAACGCAGGATGTGAGCCGTCGTACCGGTCTTTTCCGAGACGTAGAGCACTTCGTACTCGATGCCATCGCCAGTGAACACGCCGACCTTGTCAGCGGTACCTGCGTCGTAGGTGCCGGTCTTCCCTGCGGCGATGGCCTTCATCGCGACCAGTACGCCACCGGCCAGGACTTTGTAATCCACGCCTTCGACCAGGGTGTCAACGTCGACGTTAGACACATTGGCATGGTCGAACTTGAACGCCTCACCTTCAGCCATAGCTGGCAGCGTGAAGGTCTGAGCGGTGGCAGCAGCCTGGGTCTCCGACGACTTCGAGTAGAAGTACATCTTCATCTGCTTCGTGCCAAGCGCGTTCAGCGTCAGCGTGAACGTCGCCTTGCGGCTGGTCTCTTCGCTTGCGAGGGTGCCGCTCTCGTTGCCCGAAGACTCCAGCGTGACTTTCTCGATGGTCATGCCCATGGATGCTTCCTGAGCGTTGCCGGTAGACCAGAAGTTCTCCTCGGAGTCCTTCTGTTTGATGAAGAAGTCGCCCTTCATCGTTGCGTATTTTTTAGCTGTCGCCATTTTGTAATCCCGTGGGGTTGTTGTTATTGGTACCGCTTCGTGTAGCGAGGCTCAGCGGAGGTTCAGCTCGACGGTCGTGGTAAACAAGCTCACGTGCTGACGCATATGGCCAGGCTCGTTCTCGGTGCCGTCGTATGTCAGTGGCGCGGTCTCGTGGATGTCAGGGGTCCAGCCGTGCAACTTCTCGACAATCCGTCCAATTAGCTCGCCATCAGTAGTTGCGTTTTCAGTGATAGCTCCACGGCGAATCAGGCCGACCAGCCAGGTCTGCTCGACCAGCAGCGCATCCGGATTCCCCTCGCTGAGTCGCTTCATGCCTAGGCAGCGCACGACAGCTGTAGGTCCGTCACCTGCAAAGGCGTTCTTCGGGTCGGCGACGCTGTCAGCCGTCTTGACGGCCAAGCCCTCAATCTCGGAGAGTCGCTCGACCAGCAGCGGTTGCAAGAATTGAAAGTCGAGGCTCATTGGGTCGCCTTGCGAATCTGGTACTGCAGCGCGTTGACCAGGTACTTCTCATCGCTGTCCGACAGCCCCCGGCCACCGTTCTTTTCCGAAAACAGGAATGCACGGCGCGGGATGCGGGCCGTGCCAGCACCGCCAGGCTGCTCGTGGAACTTCGCGTAGGGAGTACCCAGGCTCACGCGGATGTCGCGGCGGCCGGCGATGAACTTGGTCAAGTCGCGCGTGCTGCGCGTGTGCAGCATCAGCTTGCGACTTGGGTCGTTCTTGTAGCGCTCCTTCGTCGACTCAGCCCATGGTTTCCACTTCTGGCCATCGGGGTCACGCTTGACCGTAAAGCGGTAGTAGATGCGCCGCGTCAGCTCCTTCGACGCGTTCTGCAGCACCGGCTGCATGTTGTCGAACAAGCCCTGCAGGCGTTTCAGCTTGCGCGCGGCGCCCTGGTCCCGCGCCTTGACTTTGAATGTGCCAGCCATCACCAGCCTCCAAGCTGGCAGCGGCCCATCAGACGCGGTGCCGAGCCGAAGGCCGCACCGGAGGCAGCTTCGTCCTCAGGGGTCTCAGGGTCGTCTTCAATCGCTGGCAACGGCGGCAGGCTGACTTTGCCGAGCGCCAGGTTCTCGAGCACGCGGTTTGCAGCGGCCACAGCCTCGCGGTCAGCCTCGCCGCTGCTTTCCTCGCGAACCTTCACGTAAGCCAGCGCTGCAGCCGGCACGGAAAACATCGACACGCAAGCCTCTGGTAAAGCCGCAGTCCAGGCGTTCGGATAGCCCAAGGCACCATAGCCGGAGCGCACCTTGCCTTCGACGTAGTCGTTGACGACATCGATGATTGTCTGAACTGCCGCTCCGGTATCGGCAGTGACGCCGACTTGCCGGGCACCGTAGATGCCTTGCAGTTTTTCGAGGGTAAGGAATTGGGTGGTCATGCCGCGTATAGCCAGCGGCCACGGCCTACCAGAGGTACTACTTTCTTGTTGCCAGCCGAGCGACCCGACCTGTAACCTAGTCGGACCGTTTCAGAACTTTTATATAAACAAAAAAAAGGCCCACATGTCCCGCTACTCCGATTACGCCCAGCTCACAGCAGTACTGCTTGCCAGCCAAGAGCCTCAGGTCGCCTTGACGTTTGACGAACTAGACAGACTCGTCGTCGGCGGCCTGTCGGAATCATCCAAAAAGTACGCCTCGATGTGGACAAACAAGGAAGAAAGCCGCGCATGGGCAAAGTCGTGGCTGGATGCTGGTCGACGTGCGTCGCTTGACGTCAGGGGCAAGCGGGTCGTGTTCACGCTCGATTCCAGTCTTGAGACAAGCGAGTTAGCTGCTGACGTAGTCGGCGAATCGACGCCGCAAGAGCTGACCGAGTACGTCGAGAGCAGTTTGAGTCTGGAACGAGACTTAGAGGAGCAAATCGTCAGCCACCTCGACGTACTGGAGCCCGGCCTCACGTTGGTGTCTCGCCAAGAGTCCAGTGAGGTGGGCCGGCTGGACCTGCTGGCGAGGGACGCCGAGGGGCGTACGGTCATCATCGAACTGAAAGCCGGGGAAGCGAAGGATTCCTCCATCGGCCAAATTGCGCGCTACATAGGCTGGTACGGTGAGAAGGAAGGTACGGCGCCGCGCGCCATCCTCGTTGCCAGCGGCTTCCCGCGCCAAGTCCGCTGGGCGGCAAAAGCAATTCCGGGCTTGAAACTGGTCACGTACCAGGTGCAGTTCAATTTCGAAGAAGCGTCGGTCTAAACAGCAAAAAAAATAAGGGAGACGGTGTCTCGCCTCCCTCATCCCACTTTAGCCGCCGAGAATAATCAACGCCATTTTCATGACGAAGATTACTACCGCCGGGTGTATTCTGAATTTCAATTCAAATTCCATGAACAGCCCTCGAGAGTAAGTCCAAAGTTTGGCGACAGTGCGGGTTGAACCGCGGCTGACGTCCCGACGAACCGCTCTCCATCGAGCGGAACGGTAGATGCCGGATGCCACCCTGGCAGAGCTACTTTTGCCTACTTTTAAACTCGAAGAATCAGAAACTCGACCAGTCTATGGTGGGAGTTGCTGAGCTGTCAATATAAACAGTTATTTGCTTGAATTGCCCGTGGGCGTCGATGGCTTGGGCAGCTTCAGCGTCCGCGACGGACTGACTGGCTTGTCCTCCGCGACGGGCGCCGGACTGGCCTTGCGCTTCCGCTTCGATGCGGCGTGCTTCAGGTAGTGCTCGAAGCTCATGCTGCGGCTCCTTCCGCTTCTGCGGCTGCAATGGTCTGCTGCGCGAGCAGTGCCGGGTCTGTTCGCTTCAGCCCAAGTTCCGCCAGGCTCTCGCAGATGGCCTTCTGCAGGAGATTGCGCTCCTTCTTGCCGTTCAAAATCTTGCAGCAGCGACGAACGTACTGGTGCAACTGCTCGCCAGCGCGAGGCTTGCCGAGGCACAGTGCATTGAGGACCATCTCGATGGCGGGAACTGCGGGGGTGTTCTGGGTGGTGGACATGGCGTCTCCTTTGTTGTGGTGTTGTGTATAGAGACAGCACAGAAAGCCCCCGAAGGGGCTTCGTGCTGCGCATCGGTTAGATGCGGTCCACTTCCAGAATCGTAATGCCTTCGGTGGCGTAGATGTTCGACTCACCGTTCGCCAGGAACTGCTGGGTGAACAGCTTGCGAGCAGCGATTGCCGGAGCGGTACCGCGCTTCACAACGATGTGGGTCGGACGGTTGTCCACCAGCTCGCCAGCGTCGTTGGTGAACGTGGCCATCAGGTCCTTCGCAGCCTGGTACGAATCGGCGGTCAGGACTGCCTTCGAACGCAGGGAGTAGTACGGCAGGCCGCCACGGAAAATCTTGCGGGCCTTCCAACCCCAGACCAAGTTGTCAGTGTCGAAGGTGTGGTCGCTGGTGGTCTCGCTTCCACCCTTCATAACGATGGAGTAGTCCTCACCGGTCTGGGTCACGCGCAAGATGGACTTCTTGGAAGCCAAGTACCAGGTCGCACCGGCACCGCCGATGTCGTTGGTGTAGCTGCCCAAAACTACTGGGTCGCCGTCACCGTCCAGTTTCACGGTGCCGTCAGCGTTCTGGTCGACGTACTCGTGAGTGCCGAACAGCGGGTCCAGGTCGAAGCCAACGACGTTGTTCTTGAACACGCCAAGGGTCTCAATCTCCTCGGTCAGGGCAGCGGCTTCGGCCAAGCGCGAGCCAATCTTGGCGCCGTCCACCGCTGGGTTATCGGTCAGTTCGTCGGACGGAATTTCGACAGTCTTCTCGAACTTCTCGCACACGAACTTCACACCGTAGCTCTTCAAGCGGGTGTAGACGCGGTTACCGACCCACTTGCGGCCAGGGCCGATACCACCCAGCAGGAACGGGCTGAAGCCGCCGTTGCCGCAAGAGTCGTCGGTCACGATTGCGGTGACCGCAGAAGTACGGGCCTTCATGTCGTCAACGAATCGAGCGGATGACGTGGTCATCAGTTCGACGAGTTGGTCTTTTGTTAGTGCCATTTTTGTTATCTCCGTGGAGTTGTTTTTGTTGTTAGATGCCGAGCTGAGCGCGGGCTTTGTCACGCTCAGCCGCGTAGGTCTGCAAGCTGACCCCGGCGGTGTTTGCGTTCTTCACTTGCTCCGCTGTCAGCCCGAAGGTCTCAGCAGGAGCGGTGACGGTGGACGAGCTACCGGCGGCGGGAATGACGCTCAGGGCCAGTGCTTTGTCTTTGATGTAGTCGGCCAGGTTGGCGCGAGCCAGAGACAGCTGCGTTTCGCGCTGTGCGGGCGTGGCCTTGCCAGAGGTGATGGCGGCGTCTACGGCGGCAATCACTTCACGCTCGGTCTCAGCAGCCTTCGCGGTGCTCAATTGGGTAGTCAGGTCAGCGACCTGTGCGGTTAAAGCGGTCACCTGGCCTTGAGCAGTTGTCAGCGCAACGGTGTCGGTCTCGGCCTTCGCGGTCAGGGTCGCCGCGGTCGCGGCACTTGCGGTCAGTGCGGTAACAGCAGCCAGAGCTGCTTCTGCGGTCGTGTCCGCAGGCAGTCCAAGCGCCTTGTTGAGTTGTTCTAGCATTTGTTTGTCTTCCGTAGGAGCGCCGGCATTAGCGGCTTGACTGGTATAGGCAGCGTCCGCGTGGTCTTCAGCAGTAGCCTCTTCGACGGTGAACGCCATTGGCATCTCGGCGGCCGGGTTGTTGGTAAGGGCTAAGCTCTTCACGCCGGTGAAGCGGATGGTTTTCTCGTCCTCCCAGTAGCCCATTCCGACGCCACTCGTGAAGCCGTAAAGCTTGTCCCCAAGTTCTTGCTTGCCAAGCGGGGTCAGCTCAGTCCACGCGTGCAGCACGCCAGGTGTCAGGCCAAGGCCCGGCTCCAGCGCGTCCGTGGTCATGGAATGAATCCAGCCCCGTGCGCGGGTGTCGGGATTGGCGCCCTCAGTGTTGTGTTCGATGTCGAGTGGTAGCAGGCGGCCTTTCGACGCGTGCAAAGCGATGAGCGTTGTAGCGTCGTAAGCCATCTGCACTCCGAACCGGTCGTCATAGGCGAAGGTGGTGAATGGAGATGCGGGGAAGACAGGAAGAGCCACCAGCTCGACCGCCTCAGATTCGGCAGTGAGCGAAAGCAGCTTCGTGACTGTGCCTGCGCCAAGTTGCGCACGGAACGGCGCTTTGACGAGCTTCTTGCGGGCTGGAGCGGAGTTGGACTTGTTCATGCCCCGTGTAGAGACGGTGGCCATGAAAAAGGCCCCAAGGTCTCCCCTGGGGCTTCATGCTGCCGGCGCGGTTACAGCGTCTCGGCGTATGCGATTGCCTCTGCTTCGGTCTTGAAGCGCTTCACGAACAAGTCGTTCACGTAGACCACCCAAAAAATACCCTCGTGCTTGATGGAGAAGTTGGTGCTCATCGGGCTGATAGTGCTCATTTACTGCCTTTCGTTGTTGTTGTTTTTGTTGTCGCGATACCGCCTGTTATGCGATTTTTTCGGCATACCGGAAGAACGTGGAAAGCAATGCCTCGCGCGACATGTCTAGTTCACGCACGGCGTATTTCCCGGACTCGAGCTTCTCGACGTAGATGAGCACGAAGATGTCAGCGAACGGGTCAAGGTACGTCGCGGCCATAGGCGGTGCGTAGGTGCTCGTGATGAGCGGATGGCGCGCAGCGATTTGACGTGCAACCGAGCCAAACTCGGTGAAGCCAACGCGGAACCATCCAAATGGCGCGAGCACGTCAAAGTCGTCGTCAGTGAGGTTTACGACAGCTACAGCATGTGCTGAGGCTTCGACACCTGCCACCGGCATCACAGTCGACTTGAACGGCGAAGCCACATATCGAACTTCATCAACCTCGACGATAGTCAGCTTGCGCGCGCGAACTAGGTTGTCGAGCTTCGAACCGAACAGCGTGCGTCCATCAGGTCGACTTGCCAGGCCAGCATCCAAGCCGCCGCCAGGGCTGTTTGCACCGAACGCGCCAGTCAGCGGCTCAGCTGTGACGGTATCCGGATTGAACACATAAAAGTCGTAGCCACGGCCGATGCCAATGCACGCAGTCTCTCCCTCGACGAAGTAGCTGAAGCACTGAGGAACCAAGGGGCCGGTTGATTGAGTGCTTGCGGAGTACACCTCGGTCCAGTCGAAGCCGTCCACGTCCCAGACGATGAAGTTATGCTGGTCGTCATCTGTCTCGACGACAGCTGCAACGCGCTTGACGCCGGTCTCCTGGATGACTCCGAGCACGTCGAACGCAGCGATTCGACGCACGCCAGCGGCTTCTATGGCAGCCGGCCAAGCGCTTAGCCCACCGACCCAGTTACCACCTGCCTCGCGGAACTGCACGCTGTACGCGCGAATAACGCCACCTGCGCCGGCATCCGGCTCGTACAAGAAGTACCCGTTGTTCGCGCGGCCGACGCAATACGTGCCACTGACGCCGGCTACGGGGGCGCTGTCCAGCTCGCGAAGGGTCAGGGTCACATCGGCCGGGCCGTGGCCTTGGTCGACACCCCCGAGTAGAAGTCCATCGACGAATCGATAGTTCGCAGGAGCTGGCAGGTCCCCACGGATGGCGATGCGCGTTCCGAGAGGTAGACCGTCGCCAACAGAGCCACCGCCGGTGCTGCCGCAGTTGTTGAAGATGCTCATTGCACCACCTCCACCGCTACGGTGCCACCGGCGGCTTCAACGCGGACGCCGGTAATGGGGGAAGTGATGTCGGTTGCCTTCGGAGTACTGACCACGCCATCAGGGCCCATGGCAGAGAGAATCCAGCGTGCCATGCCGGCAGCGATGCGTTCCGGAGGACTGCAGGTGATGCTTACTGTCGCGGTTGCGCCTTCGGCGGGATGCACTGCAAGGGTTGCTGGTGATGCCGAAACGAAGTCAGTAAAGACCAGCGGAGTGCCAGGCAGGACGGTCTCGTCCGCGATGGCGACTCGAGGCGTTTGTGTATAGGACATTTTTGAGAATCCAGTGGGTTGCTGTACGTTGTCTAGCAAGCCGCAGCGTCCTTGCCGCGGCCACTTCACTGGAGATTCAAATGAGCTTCGCTTCGTTCATGTCGGGCCTGTGGGACGACATCTTTTCGCCGCCGTGCGCGCAGGACCCATGCAGCACCGGCTTCGCTGATATCGGCACCTCGAACAGCATCGATATGTCGAGCAGCAACGACGACTGGGTCAGCGCCCACGGCACGCAGTGCGACTACCAGCCGGCTGCCGAGGCCTTCGACATCTTTCAAGGCGGCGGCACGTTCGATGCCTTCGACTCCGGCTGTTCGTTCAGCTCGTTTGACTAAAAAAAAAGCCACCCGAAGTTGGGTGGCCAAAATAATGCAAGGACAAGGAAGGAAAAACAAAGCAACAACAGAACCCAGCTACTGGAGGATATAAGCCTCCGCCGGTGCGGCCAGCTGGAAGTACTGGTCGGTGAAGTACGGCGCCTGTGGCGTAGGTTCGTCGGGCAAGCAGCAGAAGATGTTCAGGTGCTCAACCTTCCGCGGATGCGCCCGGCCGAGCAGGTGCTGAACAGACATGAGCCGGTCGAACGCATGAACTTCATGGTCTGCCTCGACCACAGCGATGGGCTCGTTCGAATCAGCACTTTCAATCAAAAACCGTCTCATACAATACTCTCCATAGGTGGTGGCCTGATACTGTGTATAGACACCAGGGCGCTACACCTTGGACGGGCGGCTCACGTATCGTCCCCTGGCCGGATGGGAAGTGTTCTTGGAAGAAGTTCTTCCTTAGCCAGCGCAGCTTTCTATCAGTTCCCTGGAAAAGGACGTTGTCCTCGACAGCAGTTCTTCCAAAGACACAAGTTCTTTTCCCAAGAGGGGGATGGCTTCGGCAGATGCTCCGGTAGGCCTCGGTGGTGCTTCTTCCCAAGTCTTAGTCTTTGAAAAGACTGCGGGCTCAGGGAAGACGTTCAGGATGGGCGCTCATTCTCAGGGCTGGCCTCGGAAAAACGCGCGGCCTCTGTATGGTGTATAGGCTGTAAGCCCCAGCATTCATGCGGCCTCCAGCCCGGTCGGGTGTACAAAACTGCCGCGATAAGTGTGTGTTCTTGCCGCTCCTTCCAGCCCAACTGCACAAAATCGCCCAGAAAGGTGTGTGATTCCGCCAGCGCCTCTCAGCCGGAAAGGTGTACAAATCTGCCGCCCGTATAAAACTATGTTTATAGACGTGAGACATCTTAAGGAGTCTCACCATGTCACTCACACCAGAACATGCGGCCTACGTAAAACACGTCGCCACGCACAAGCCAAGCAAAGAAGAACAAAAAGCGGCCAAGGCACGCGAAATTCCGCGTCTCGGTAAGGACTCATTGCCTCTTTCGCCGTTCTTGCTCAAGAGCGCGCTGTTTTCCGCGGTCTCTCACGGCCCTCGCGTTCTCTATCCGACTTTCGTCGAACTGGCTGCGTACCCCGGCTACAAAGTTGAGTTTCGAGGCGAAGAGCTTCGGCAGGATGACCGCATGGTCCTGCTCTCAGATCGGAAGAGC
>OFRM01000387.1_pt1 | contig 19158 bp, 20 predicted proteins | sample 1543101 | NCBI WGS metagenome assembly OFRM01 (sample SAMN07774223, study PRJEB24372) | wastewater metagenome | isolation source: Exp Tend VB 0WW | collected 2016-02
CTGCGCGATCAGGCGCGCGACGACTACAAAAGGTGGACCGACGCCGTCGAGCGATTCGAGCGTTACCTGCGGCGCGTCCGCCAGTGGGAACGCGACGGCGGGTGCTGGCCAGCGCCGAAGAAGCCGCATGTTTCTGACGCCTGACGAGCTGCAGACCCTCACTGGCTATCGGCGCCCGTCGAAGCAGCGCGAGTGGCTGCAGCGCGCCGCCGTCCCGTTCTTCGTCTCCGGTAGCGGTCGCCCCGTCGTGTTGAAAGAGGCATTGCATGAGCGCACAATCCGCCGTCCTGATGGGCCGCAAGCGCACCCGCGACTTCGACTTGCCGCCGCGGCTTTACCGGCGCGGCGCTAGGTTCTATTACGTCACGCACGAGCGCCGATGGATTCCGCTCGGCACGGACCTCGCACGCGCAAAGCGTCTGTGGGCCGACTATGAATGCTTGGGCTGCGCCGGCAACGTGCCGGACCTGGTGGATCGCTACCTAGCCGATTGCATGGCCGGCCGTGCCGCGTCCACCGTGAAGCAGTACCGCAGCTTCGCCAACACGATCCGGCGCGAATGGCCGACGACGCCGGCCGACCTACTGCAGCCACACGAACTCGCGCGCTACCGCGACCGCTCACCGCCGGGCTGGGCCAATGGCGTGCTTTCGCTGCTCCGCGTCGCCTATGCCAAGGGGATCGAGTGGGGATGGGTGGCGACGAACCCGGCCGCGCTGGTCCGGTTCAATGCCATGCCGGTACGCGAGCGGACGCTGACGGACGCCGAGTTTCGCACCATCCGCGCCGGCCTGCCCGCTTGGGGCCGCGTTTGGATGGATCTGTCCTACTGCACCGCCCTGCGTCCGTCCGACGCGCTGGCGCTGCGCTGGGAGCAGGTAGGCGACGCGCTGACGAGCCGCACGCGCAAGACCAATGTGCGGCAGGCGTTCGCCATCGGCGAAGGCCTGCGAGAAGTGATCGAGGAGGCGCGGAATCGGCCAATCCTGGGCCTGTACGTCGTCGCCAGCGATAAGGGGCGTCCGATCACCCTGCGGCGCCTGCAGGCCGCGTGGCGGGCCGTTTGCGTGGCCCACAGCATTGCCGACGCGCAGCCGCGCGACGTAAGGGCGACAGCAGCAACCGCTGCCGAAGCCGCCGGGCTCGACTACCAGGCGATGCTCGGGCACTCCGAGCGGCGCATGTCTGATCGGTACGTGAAGGGGAAGCGGACGATCACGGCACCGACGCTGCGGCGGAAAATATAGAATCTGCCGCAATCGTTCGCGCGCAACGCATTGATTTGTAACGGTGCGCGCGTAAACGCGGATTATCGCACGGCGTCCGCGTTTCCCGTGGAACGCCAGCGGGTTACGGCGCCGCGCTGTCTACTATTCGCGCCCGTTTTGGCGAATTGTCGCCCGGCGCGGCAGGGAATATTAGATGGGTCGGCCTAGCCCACGTCTGGGCAGACGCGCGGGGAGGACGCGCGGTAGAATCAGGCCGATTGTGTCTACGGCCAGCGTTTAGAATGGAGGACGAACCATGACGCAGGATGAACTCGACGCGATTCCAGAGTTGCCGAACGACTTTGGCGTGCGCACCATTGAGCGCGACGGCAAGAAGATCATGGTGCCGGTTGCGCCCGACATGCGCGTGCTTTGGCAGGAGGAGGACGACCCGCGCACGATCGAGGATCAGCAGGGTCGCGTCTGGATGGTCGGCATACTTGACGGAAAGCGCGTCAAGCGGCGCCTCCGCGATCTCGAAGGCCCGCCTTGGGACTCGCTCTCGGAGAATCGGCTATGACTGTCGCCGAACTCATCGCCGAGCTGCAGAAGATGCCGCAGGAGGCGCTGGCGTTCGTGGCCGTGAGTTGCGACGATGACTTCGCAATGCTCTATGACACCGATCTCCGCGCGCAGATATCGCCGCTGGAATTCGACGCCGGCCACGGGTTTTGGTGCCAACAGTGTTTATCCGATGGCGCGCTGATTGGCGTGTTGATCTCGTGAAGCGCGCGAAGAAGTCACGGATATTCAAATTCGACGAGCCGGGCTTGGTCTTGTTGCTTTCTCGTTTTTTTGTCCATGGATTCATCGTCAGAGCAATCGAAGACGCCGGCGGCGATGGGGGGGCGGTCCCGATGCGTGATCGCCCCGAAGCGGAACAGAACGCATGGATCATGGATACCCTAGAACGAATCAATGCAATGAAAACCGACAAACGGAGCGGTTTAATTCGCCCGAGCACGCTACCGTCGAATGACGCAAAAGGCCCGGCCTAGGCTTTCGCCAGCGCGCGGGGAGGAACGCGCGTTTTCGGCCGGGATTGATCGGTCAGGCGAGAAGCGTGGGGTCCGCGCCGCCCTCGGCCGCGATCTGAGCCGCCTGCCGGTCGCGCATCCAGTCGAGCAGCGCGAGCAGTCGGGGGTCGGTCTGATCGGCGGCCGTTAGATCAAGCGTCAGGTGGCAGTCGTTGTTCCGCGTGAACGGCGGCGTGAAGTCCACGCGGATGCTGTCATAGCGAACCACGGCGTCACCAGACGCAGTCGACCGAGGCGTCGCACGACCCGGACTCGCAAGTGCATCCGGAACCCGGCGCATCCGGCGACCAGTTGCGCACGTTCATGTAGTACGTGCCGCCAGGCGTGAGCCCCATCGCTCCGACACCGCCGACGCCAACGTTGATCGTCACCTGCTTGCCGTAGGAGTGCGCAATCCCGGCGCCGAAGCTACCGCCGAGCGCGCTCAGAACGGCGTGGCGCAACGTCGGCGGGCCGCCGCTCTCTGCGATCGAGATGTAACGGGGCCGTCCGTCGTTTACCGCGTCCGCCGGGACCGTGAACCGAATCGCGAACGGGTTGCAGCCGAACGGGCCATAGTCGCGCGTGAATGCGCGACCGATGACGCCCCACGTCGCGTCGATCAACGTTACGTCTCCGATTGGCTCCGGGGGCGGGGGCTGCGGCGGCACGACGACCGGGGGCGGGTCCACGGGAGGAGGCGCGGCGCCGTCCGTGGTAACTGTCAGCGTGTCGCCGGGTTGCAGATTGATTGTGTGCGCGGTCATTGCTTGCCTCCTGTCTGTTGTTTGCTCGCGTCGCGGACAATGACGTTGCCCGAGTCGACGACGGACGATTCCGCCGTGCCGCCGAACCTGTAGCGGAACGGGCTCTCCGCGATGCGCGCCGCCGCGTACACGAGGATCGTGAGCAGGCCGATCAGCACGCCGTCGACCTTGTGCGTCGGGTCGACGTAGACCTGAATGATCATCACGCCGCCGACGATGGTCGCAGTGATTGCGAAGATGACCAACGCCCATTGCGCGAGCGACGGCCCGATGTCCACCTTGTCACGCTGCCCGCGCGTCGCCGCGCGATCCGCACTGTCGTCGGATTGGCGCCACGCTGCGCGCTCCTGTTCCGCGATCTTGTCGAGCAGCGGCGCCAGCTTGTCCAGGTAGTCGAGCGAGTGATCTTCGAGGCTCTTGATCTGCGCCGGATCAGCCTTGGCCGTGATCGCCGCGACAGCCTGCACGGCGCTGGCATCGTTGACGACCGGGACGCCGGCCACCTGCCCGACCTGTGCGATGAGCGACCGCAGGAACTGCTCGGACGCGACCGGATCGGCGCCGGTCACTTGCGCGATCTTGGCCTGCGCGCGCCCGCTGAACAGCGTCAGGATTTGCGGCAGGATTGACGACAACAGCGGCAGCGCGATGGCGCCCATGGGTTTCTCCTCCTCTTGGTACGTTGTGCTGCGATCCTCGACCGGCGCGGCCGGTTGCGCGCCGAGAATGCCGCGCACCTTCGCCAGCCACGCCTGCCGGTCGGCGAGCCCGTTCAGTCCGCCATTAATGCGCCTGGTAACGCCCTCGAAGTCGCCGGCATCGGCCAATTCGTTGCAGCCATTGGTCGACCAGAACCACGCCGCAATGAGCGCGGCCCATCGCGGCTCGCGCGCCTTGTCGGGATCGCCGGTAAAGTCCTCGCCGAGCGCGTTCGTCGCAAGCCGGTAATTGGTGCGGCCGGTCAGTTGGATGATGCCGCGACCGCGAAACCTGTAGCCGTCGCCGCCACCTTCCACGGCGTTGCCCATCCGCCCGCCGTAGGCACGCTCGGCGATGCGCTCCTCGTCGCCGGCCATCGCTGCGGCAGTTTCGGCCGTGAACCGTTGCGGCCACATCTGCACGAGCTGCGCGGCCGTGTAGTGCAGATTCTCGACGAGGTGCCGGAAGCCGCCGCTTTCGTGCGCGCACTGCGCCAGGAACATCGCCACGCGATTCTGCGTGTTGATCCCGAACCGCTCCATCGCGTTGTTGAGCGGCCCGGTCCATTGGCGGCCGTCGTCCGTAATCTGCTGGCACTGCTGCTCGGTGAGCCTCATTCAACGCTCCGGGGCCGCGTGATGCCGGGACCAAGCCGGGTGCCGCCCGCCGCGCGTTCCTCTAGCGCGTTTAGGCGCCGCTCGTGCTCGCGGTCGGTCTGCCGCTGCTGCTCGAAGATTTGCATAAGTAGCTCGCGGTCGCGGCGGCCGTCATCCTTCGTGTACCGTTCCGACTTGAACTCGCTAATCGTGGCAATCGCATTGTCAATCTTGCTCGACAGCGACGCCGCCCACCAGATTCCGCCGGCCGTCTGAAACAGGATTGCCACGATAAACGCGATCGGCACTTCGCGCCCAACGTGCCAGTGTTTGTCGGGTATCGCGCGGCGGTCTGTGCCGTCCCATTCTTGGCTGCACGGTGTGTTGTCTGTGCTCATTTCCATGTCCTGTTACGGGCTCACATACGCGGTGAACGTGCTGCCGGCGACCCAGCCTGCCGACGGCGCGGTGAATGTGATGCTCGTGATCGCGGCGGTCGATTTCCATTGACCCCCGGCGAATAACTCGTCACGGGTCGGCGTGGTCTGGTAGCGCGTCGAGCATTCCACCAAAACGCCTTTGTAGAAGGTCGTGCCCGAATAGTTGTTGATGTTGATCACATAGGAGGCGACGGCGTTTGCGTTGTTAAGTACGCCCGGAGTCACGCCGATCCACATGCCGGCCGTCGTCCCCGCAACCGATCCCACAGAACCGGAGCCGCTGAGATTGCGCGAATATTGCGTGTTGTCGTAATTCGCCGCCGTGGTGTCAGCGTTGAAATACATATACTGATTTTGACCCGTGACGCTCGCCGAATCGCGGCATTGAATCTTGATGATCAGATCAACGCCGGTCGGAACTGATAGCGAGATTGTCGTTTCGCCGCCGGCCGCCACGACCCGGTCGGCGTAGGCCACGCCGCCGGTGGCGTTCGAGTTCACCCACTTTAAGCCGGTCGTCTCGCCGCTGGCGGCGGACAGGACTTGCGTATTGCTGCCAACCGGAAGCCGCGCGTCGACCGTGCTGAACGTGTGAACGTCGCCCTTGGTCGTCAGCGGCGAAATGAACGGCGTCGCCCATTTCAGTCCCGTGCCCGTCGTGCTGTCGGCGGTCAAGACCTGCGTGTTGCTGCCGACGGCGAGCCGTTGAAACGCCGTGTCGAAGGTGAACAAGTCGCCCTTCGTCGTGACCGGCAGGCTCGCCCATTTGAGCCCGAGCGTCTGCGCGCTGTCGGCCATCAGGACTTGCGTGTTCGTCCCGATCGGGATGCGCGCGTCGACCGTCGAGAAGCCCCACACGTCGCCCTTCGTCGTCAGTGGCGACGCGCCGCCGCCGACGCCACGCATCGTCCAGTAGTTCGTGCCGTCGAATTGCAGGAAAATTCCCTGATTCGAAATCAGCACAAGCGATGCCGCCGAATTGTCGAGCAGCGCCGCGCCAGCCGGGTCAAGCGTCAACGCCCCCGCGCCTCGATTCTCGATGTAGCACCACCACTTAGCCGGCAGGCCCGTGTCCGGCAGCGTGCAGAGGATCGCGCTGGCGTTGCTGAACGAGATCAGGTAGGCGCGGTCGCCCGGGACCGGCGTATACGTTGTCCCGGTTTGCAGGTTGACGCGAATCGGGAGGTAGTCGGCTTCCGTGTCGAAGAATTCGTCGGTCGACTCGCCCGTGTTCGTGAACGTCTGCACGGCAGAGTCGGCGATCACAGTCCCGAACGTCACCGCCCGGTACTGGAACGGGAGGTTCAATTCGGACTTCGGCGCGTCGACGTTGACGCACGGCAACAGGACGAACGTGTCGCCGGCCGCGTGCGTTGGGATCTGCGCCGATGTTCCGAACTTGCCCCGATACCAATTCGTTAGCGTGTACGTTTTCGGCGCGATCAGTGTTGCGTCGCGGAATTGCAGAAGCTCCCACTTCGTGCCCGACTTGATCGCGCACAGGTTCGCGCCGTTGGCGAACGCCGACGCGGTCGCGCTCGACAGGGTCGCATCCTCGTCGGTGAGCACCACGTCGACGGTGCTGGTCGCGTCGATCGCGGTCAGCGCGCCAGCGTAGTTCGCCAGAACGCCGGAACAGTCGCCGATGGTATCGCGCGTGGTCGTGCTCGCGACGACGAACCAGGTAAGCCCGCCGTCGAGCGACTTGTAAAGCGCAGCGCCCGGCCACGGCCCGAGCGTGTCGGGACCCATCGCAGCATAGAATCCAAACGGCGCGTCGTGCTGGGAGATAACCGGGATGTCGAGCAGGATCAACTGCGTCGGAGCCTTCATGGCCGGCGCGACCTGCGGCGGCGAGGTCGATCCGCCTCCGATCACCGTCGCGCCGCCGGTGTAGATCGCCGGCCCCGACTGCACGCCCTCGAATTCGAGCACGCCGTTCGCCATCGCGGTGACGCGCTCGACGCGGATTGGAATCCCCTGAACCGTCATCACGTCGCACGGCTCGTAGATCACATACGGCCGCGGCAGCCAGAATGTGTAGCGATCGCGCTCGCGGTACGACCCCCACACATGCACGCCCGCGATAATCTTCGCGTCCCGCTTGGTCAGGGAGACGGGGAGCGAAACCGTCGTTTCCGACTGGCTGCCCGTAACCTGCCGCTCGTCGTACTGCGTGCCGTGCTGGTAGTCGAATTCCGCGTCAATGTACTCGACATAGACGCGCCGCGGCAGCTCGGCCTCTTGCGTGCGAACGGTGCGCAGGAGGCCCGGCATTTGATCGCCGTCGGGTCGCGCGGCGAGGTCCGCATCGGGCACGGTGACGACGGACGCGCCGCCACGCTTGACGAATACGACCTGATCTCCGCTTTCTACCGCGTCGAAGAAGTAGGCCTGCCGCAGCGGGTTGATCGCGTTGCGGACCTCCATCTGCGACGCGACGACGTAGCCGGGCACGATGTCCGTCAAGTCGGTCGTGTCGTACTCCGCGATGGCGAGCGGCGTCCGCGACGACAGGTCGGCGACGATGTCGGACAGCAGGACGCCCCCGGACGGCGTGACGCGCCGGAAAATGGCGAGCCGGCCGTCCTGCCGCACGACGCCCGCATAGCCCGTCTTGAGCACCTGGATCGAGCCGACGGTTGCGCCGCCCGCCGGGCCCCCGCCGGCGGCGAATGAAAAGAACGTGTTCATCGCGAAAACAAGCGTGTTCGGGTTGATCTCGGCAATCTCGACGATGCCGCCGGTCTGCCCTCCCGACGGCCCCGAGCTGCCGGGCGTGAACAGCCAGCAATAGCGGCCGTTGTTTTCGAACATTGCCGGGCTCGGCGCGGCGCCGTCGATTCCCGACTTGTTGCCGTAGAACAGATGGGCTACGGACAGGGTCGGCGTCACCGCGCCGGTGCGCGCGACGGCAGCGTCGATCACCTCGTACCATTTGCTTATGTTCGCGCCGAGGCTTGGCGACGTGAACAGATAAAGCTTCCGCTGATCCTGCGACAGGCAGCCGCCTTTGAGGAACTCGCCGGCCGGCAGTCCGTACAGTGTCGCGAACTCGACGCCGCGCGGGATGTTGACGTTCGGGTTCCCGGTCGGGAGGTACGAGATCGTGTCGACGGACAGAAGCTGCGGCCAATCCACAGTGCCAGACCCGCTGGCGATGCCATACGGCCCCGCGTAGTCGTCGGATGAATAGGTGCCGCGAATCCAGAGCGGCGTCTCGTCGTCCGACGAGGAGTCGGCCTTGTACATGCCGACGGCGTAGCAAAAGTATGAGTCGCCGGGATTGAGCGGCGCTAGATTGCTCAGGCCGAATCGCTGCGGCTGATAGTCGGTCCCGAGGACCGTGGTTTGCTGGTCATATGTAAGGTCGCGCTTGTACGTCTGGACGTTTATGGGAATGAGCGATGGCGTCTGAACGTCCTGCAGTCGTTCGTTCGTCGCGATGCGGATCTGCGAGCCGCTGCGCGTCCACTGCACGATCGCGGGCGCACCATAGGACACCGGGTCGTCATAGTTCTGCGCGATCCGCTCGATCGGAATGTCCTGCACCGGCTCGGTGGCGACGACGAACTCGAACTGCGGAATCCGGTTGCCGAAGTCCGTCAACATCTGATCTTCGAACACGACGTAGCAATATCCGCGATGCGCAGGCACTTCGCCGACGCCGAGTTCGGCCTCCATCGTCGGATCCGCTAACTGCGCCTCGTCGCCGAGGTACAACGTAAATTTGACGTCGTCCGTATCTTCGCCGTCCCACACAAGGCGGCCGTCGGCGTAGACCTTTTCGATATGGTCGATCGGCCCTTCGCAGAGCATGATGGCGAACGAGGCCGAGTAGGTGTAATTCGTGACCTCCGGGCCGCCCTTGCCGCCGTGTTTTTCCTTGTGCTCCTTGAGATCGGTCTGCCAGATGACGTTGCCGGCGATCCGCATCGTCCCGTAGACGATCGGGATCGGGCGACCGTACTCGGAAACCTGAAGTTTTAAGTCGGTCAGCCGTGGCCCCTCGACCTTAGGCGGGTCGAGCAGGTTGCCGATCAGCGAGCCGGCGAGAAAGCCAATCGACCCGCCGATGCCCGGCAGGAGCATGTTGCCGACGATGCCGCCGACAATCCCGAGGCCCAGGCCGAGACTCATAGCACCGCCCGGTAGCGGTACGCGCGCACGATGCGGCGCCGCCACATATCGTCGAGCCGATTCTCGACGACCCGGCCGCGCATACTGCTCGCGTGGATGATGTACGGCGGCTCGGCGCGGGAGATGACAGCGAAGTGCTGCGGCTCGTCCCTGAACCGCATCAACACGACGTCACCCACGTCGGCCAGGCCGGGGTCGATCCGGTCTAAGAAGCGTTCGGCGCCGGTGAGCAGGAATCGCGGATTCGGCACCCGGCCGTAGGCATGGGCCTCGCGGTCGCCGGCCCAGGCGAGCCCGTCAGGCGTTCCGCGATCACGGCCGAGAGCACCGACCAGCCCGACGCAATCGACGCCTACGCCACGCAGCGACGCCTGGTGTACGAACGGAGTCCCGAGCCACGCGCGCGCGTCTGCAGCGGCCTCTGCGGGCGTCACGTATGCCGCCCCTGCTGCACCATGACGTCGTTCCCCCGCAGGTGCGGCTCGCCCCGGAAGTTGACGACGTTAGCGTAATCCTTGCACGTCGACAGCGATCGGTCGCAGCCCGGCGTCAGTGAATAGGTATCGCCGTTGGCTACCTGACGCGGCATCGGCAAGGCGAGCTGCAGGACGCCCGTGGTCGCCTCGCGGATTTCCATCGCCAGTCCGTTGTTCAGCCCGCTGGTGAATGTCAGCTTGCCGCCGATGAAGTAGGCGACGCCGTTGGTATGCGGCGACTCGGTGCGCGCGGCGTCGTGGATCGTGACGTTGTCTGAGTCGATCGTGCCGACGGTGCCGGTCACGGTCAGCGCGACCAGATCCTTTGTGCAGCGCGCATCGCCAAACGTCGCCCGGCAGTCGGGCGAGGTCAGTTGAATGATGCTTGTCGTGTACGCCTGCGTCAGGCCGCGAAACTCGGCCCTGAACCGCCCGCCTTCGACCGTTACCTCGCCGATCCATCCGGCGCGCTGCACCATGGTGCCGTTGTCTACGGCTTCCGCGTTGACGAGGAACAGCGTCATCTTCGCGTAGTCCCACAGCCCGGCGCGCAGGTCAGCCTCGGTGATTGCCGGGCTAACCATGATGCCCTGCAGTTCGAGATTATCGACCTCGAGCGTCGCGTTGTTCACCACGTCGCCGGCGCTGACGCCGGTCGCCGCGTAGTACCACTCGCTGTCGATGTACAGGTCTTTGTCGCTGGTCGTGAACCCGAGGATCGTCCCGTTCGTAAGTTCGACGCGCAGGCAGGCGGCCAGCGCAACGACCTCCGACTGCAGGTCGGCCAGGAACGGGGCCGGGACGGTTTTCATACGCGGATCGCGACGATCGGGATGGACGACCAGCCGGTTATGAGGTTGCCGCCGGATTTGGTAATCGCCTCGCGCCGCATTTCGTCCGTGTCGAAGCGCGCCGGGACGTCGAACTCGCAAGCGAACGACGACGGCGCCGAGGCATAGGTGACGATTCCGGTGTTGTAGTCAAGCGTTATGCCGGTGCCTCCCGTTGGGACGAACGTGCCGGTTACGATCTTCTTCAACTCGCGATCGAACGTCTCGGCGCCAAACAAATACCGCTTGCACAATTGCGCGTGCGTGGCGTCGATGCCGGCGAGGTGACTCGTTGCCGTCGTCACCTGGAAGTCGGTGTGATCCTTGAACCGGAATCCGTAGGCACGGCCGCGGACGTTATTGAAGAACGCGACCAGCAGCGCCGCCTCGTCCGGCATACGCGCGGCGTGCGCGACGTCCCACCGGCCCCGCGGCTGCAGCAGCAATTGATCGCGGAACTCGTAACCGCCTTCGTTTTCGACGATGCGCGTGTTCCAGTAAAGGCCGCCGACGCCGCCGAAGGAAATTTCGGACGGGAACTGGATTTCCTTGAATCCGGCCATCGCTACCGCCTCCGCGCCGCGCGGGAGACGGCTTCATGGGCGCGCGCCGCGATCTGCTGCTGCGACGCGCCGCCCGGGCCGTTGGTGATCGTGAAGGTCTGCGTAAGGTTCACGACGGACGGGCGCTCGACGTTGCCGTACCCGAAGGTCCGATTGTTCTGTGCCGCCGGCACGATCCTCTCGCCCTTGTGGATCTTCGCGACCATGTCGCGCGGCACGAACGGCGTCCCGACGTCGAAGCCGGGGATCAGGAAGTCGGCGCCGAGATTGCCGATCGCCGCGCCGCCGCCCGCGCCGCTCCCGAACAGGGAACCGAAGTTGAACCCGCCGCTGCTTCCGAATATCTTCGACAGGATGTCGCCGAACCCGCTCGCGCTGCCGCCCTTGCCGAATAGCTTCGACGCCAGTTCGTTCGAGGCAATCTGAATCAGCGACTTCTCGATCGACTTCGCCATATCCTTGAATGCGGAACTGAGCGACTTCGTCCCGCTCACGACGTCCGACACAAACTCGGAGAAGGCCGACGCGCCGAGTTGATTGAATTTCTGCGCTAGGAGGTCCGTACTGTTCGCGAGTTCGTCGATCTGCGCGCGCAGTTGTTCGGCGAATGCAATCGCCTTGGGATTGCCGGTCGCCAGGGCGATGCGCTCCCATTCGTCAGCCATCTTCGAAAGCGTCGCGACGGACGCCTTGTTGAGTTCTGACGTTTTCTGTAGCGCCTCCAATTCCGTGATCGCGCCGGACCCGCGCGCGGAATCAATCCGGCGCTGCTGGTTTCCGATTCTGCCGATCGCGAGGTCGTAGTCTTCCGTAAGCTTGTTCAGCTCTGCCTGCTCGATCGTTAGCCGCCGGATCGCTGTGATCTGGATGTTAGCGGCCTCGGCGCGCGCGCGGGCCACCTCGTTGGTCGACTGCGACTCTGCGCGGATGCTGTCGACGATGCCCTTGTTCGCCTGATCGAATGCCAGCGCGGCAGCCTCCACTTTGTTGCCCGACAGGTCGGCCAGCGTCACCGCGAGCTGCGCGTACTGCCCATTGAGTTTTGCTAGCGCGTCCGCCTCCTTGATATTGATTTCAAGGATTTTCTGCTTTACCGACAGACTGTTTTTCGACGCCTCGTTGTCGAGGTTGGCAATCTGTAGGCGCAGGCTGTTCTGCTCCTCGCGTCCGGGAGGAATCCCGTTCGGGCCGCGGAGCGCGTCTTCTAGCGCCTGTGAGCGAACCGAGATTGCCTTCAGGTCTGCGTCGGCCGTTTCCTGCGCGAGTTGCCGCTGCTTGGCGTAGAACGCCTCGGTCGAGATCTTGTTCTTCGCATACGCGCTTTCGTAAAGCGTTGACTGCTCGTCGAGAAACGCCCGCGTCTTCGTCAGTTGGATCGCGTAGGAGGCCGTGGCCGTTTCGCCCGCGTGCTTCAGCCGCTCTTTCTCTGCGATGTACGCCTGATCGGCCGCCTGCTGGCGGTCCTGTTCGGCCTGCTTGGCGAGCGCGGCCTCCTTCGCCACGTCCGGCAATCCGCCGATCTTCCCGGACGCGGAGCGCGACGGCGTGTCCTGCTTGCCGAAGCCAAACCCGGTTTTGACGACATCGGCGGCAAGTCCGAGCAGGGCGCCCGGCTTGCTACCAAGTTCGACGAGGTTCAACTTCGTCGACTCGATCATCTTGCCGAGCCGCTCGTACGCCGCGGTCAGCGAGTCGACCAGCGACGTGTTGTCGGCGAAAATCTTTTTGCCGGCGGCTTTCTGCAGATCATCGAATGCGCGCGCCAGTCGCTTAGATGCGCCGTACAGTCCCTCGTTGTCTGCGCCTGACGCGCCGCCGATGGATTGCTTGATGGCGTCGAGCTTAAGTCGCTGCGCGCCGGCCGCGTTGCCGGCCTCCTCCATCCGCGCGGCGAGGTCGATCTGCTGTTCGGTGAGCTGTACGCCGGCCGCTTTTAGTGCCTTCATGCCGGCCGCGCCCTCGCCCTGCAGCGCACGCCCAAGCGCGACCGCGGCCTCTGGGAGCGTCGTCCCGAGTACCGCCGCAACGTCGGGCGCCAGCCGGATCGCGTCGCGGAATACGTTGCCCTGCACCGTACGGAATCGCAGCAGCGCCGTCTCGGCCTGCCGGATCGCGTCGTCGTCGAAGATCGTCTTGCCCTGTATCTCCTCGCCGAGTTCGCCGAGTTCCTTCGCTGTCAGGCCGGCCGAATTGCCGGTCGCCTTCAAGACCGCGTTCAGTTGATTGAGGGACCGCTCGCCCTCGATCGTTTTTTCCTTGATCGAGTTCAGCGCAGCAATGACGGCGCCGAAACCGAGGGAGATACCGATCGCGCCGGCCGCCGTGCGCAGCGCGCCGAACGCGGCCTGCACTTCGCCGGCAGCGGTCTTAGCCTGCCCGGCGATCTTGTTGAATTCGGCTTGGAATCCCGTCGACCTGCCGACGATGTCGATCCCGACTTGCGGATTCGGCACGACTTAGCCTCCCTCTTTGCGCTGCTCTCGGATGGTCACGAGGTTCCGGATCAGCCGCTCGACATCCTCGACGCCCAACATTTCGACCACTAGCGGAAGCGCGGACCAGTCGAGCCCGGCCATAAGATTCCACGCTTCGACTGCGACCTCCGCGCCTTCCGGCGTTTGCGCTGGCCCGATCGACATCTGACCGGACTCGAGCCAGCCGATCAGTTTTTTTCGTCGTCGCCGGTCGCCTTCTGGTGCTCCTCGTACAGATCGACGATCGCCTTCCCGATCGGCGCCCACACTTCGGGGTGATCGGCAACCCACTCGCGCCAGCGATCCTCGGTGAACGCGACCAGGTCCAAACTGCCGCCCGGCAACAGGTCCTGATCCTTCAAGTCCCAGCCGACGACGAACCGTTTCAGCGGCTCGTAGTCGTCCCAGCCTTTCATGCGCGCGACGTCCTCCGCAGTCGGTCGGCGGATGGTGAATTTCGATCCGCCGACGTCGATCGTCCGCTCGCGGGCGCGCCTCATCCTCTCGATCAGCGCGTCGGCCATGTCAGCTCGCGTAGTACGTCGGCGTGCCGAACATGGTGATTGCCGCCGGTGACGTGACCAGGTCGAGCGCATTGCCCGTAGGCGCCGCACTGAACCCGACGTAGCCGTAGAAAACCATGATGTTTCCGCCGGTGCCGAACGTGAACCGGAAGCAGCGCGCCGACTGAGCATCGCTGGCCGTCTTCATGGCCGTCTGCGCCGTGTCGCTGATGTCCCAGATGTTGTCGAAGGAGTAGTTCAGCGGATTCGGCAGGCCGGGGATTTGCGTCTTGACGTTCGCGTGGATCGTCGACGTGTCGATAAAGTCGAAGTCGCCGCCGCTGGCCGACAGCCCCTTGATCGAGGAGAAGGTCGTGCCGAACGTGATCAGCGCCGCGGTCCCCGAACTGAACGTGTCGTAGGACGTCGTGTCGACGCCTTCGAGTTCGAACGTGTTCGCGGCCTGGTTCGCCACGCGCACGACCTTGTTGTCGACCTGCCACATGCCCTGGACCGACAGCAGCACGTAGTTCCCGTTCGAGTATCCGTGCGACGTCGACGAGACGACGCCCGGGCTCGCCTTGGTGATCGCGGTGATCGTCTTCGTCCCGGCGAGCGCCGACTGCATGGCGACCGCCACGTTTGCCCATTTTTTCGCAGTTGCCATGAGTGAAAAGTCCTTTCGCTATTTCGCCACGTCGGGCGCGTTTTCGATTACGGAATAGTCGACCTGATAGGTCATCGTGATACTTCCCGTCGGTTTCTCGCCGCTGCCGTCGATGTCGATGTTTACCGACTGCAGCACGAGCGATTCGGCGAGGCCGGACGCCAGCGACGCGACCGGATTCGCTAATGCGGTTTCGACCTCTTTCGATATCTGGTCGAGCGTGTCGTCGAGATCGGCCGTCGCTTTCGCCACGCCGACGACGTCAACAGTGAGCGAGCGCGACTGCATAGCCGGCGCGTTTATCGTTTCGGTCGTCGAGACTTCCGACCGTGCGTAGACCAGCAACGCCGGCAGGTCGGCGGTCTGCAGCGGATACGCGCGCCACTGATAGACGCGTGCGCCTGTCGTGACGAGGCCCGTCACCGCGGTCGCGATGGCCTCGCGGATCTGGCGCCGGACATGATTCGCCACGGTCAGACTTCCTCGAGGCGCAGCAGCACGAGGCCCGTCCCGTCAGGCTCGACGCCGCGCACGGTGTACGCCGTGCCGCCGGCGACCAGCGCCTGCCCTTGCGCGACCGCCGGCATTTCCGCCGCGATGCCGAGCGCGACGGGCGCGCGACCCTCGACGACGCCGGTCAGCGCCTCGATGTACGCTGCATCGCGGATAACTCCGCTCGTCACCGCGACCGCTTGCAAGGTCGCAGTGACGGCGAAGTCACCGAAGAACAGCGTAAGGTCTTCGACAAACGCCACGGCGTTAGACGATCTTCTTCTTGCCCGACGCGACGACGCTGACCAGCGACGGGCCGGTGCCGATCGTGCCGACGAACCCGAGGAAGCCGCCGACTACCGCTTTCGGATCGACCGCCAGCTTCACCGTCGTATTCGCAACGGTTGCCGCGAACGCGCCGCCCGTGAGGTCGGCGGCGCCGGTGCCGTTGGCGTCGGACGCCGTCTGCAGCTTGCACGCGATCGTGCCGGTCACGGCGCCGATGTTGGCCACCACCAGGATTTCGCCGTCGTACGGGCGCACGTCGAGCCAGAGCCCCGCGCCGCTGGTCGCCGCGGCCGTATTGGCGCACGACGCCGCATTCAGAAGCGCGGTCGAGGTCGCCGCAGATGCTTGAGAGAGCAACATGATTATTTCTCCTTGGTGCCGGGCTTCGCCGGCGTTTCGGTAACGGGCTTCGACGGCGCGTCGGGGACGACCTCGACCGCGCCGATCGACGTGAGAAACTGGACTTGCGCGGCGTCCATATCGGCCGTGTCATCTTTCGCAAGATGACGATCGACGCCGATACAGACACCACGCAACGCGCGAACCTTCGGCATGATTAGCTCAGGTTCGTGGACACGACGAACGCCTGCGGGTAGCGCAGGAGCACGTCGACCATCCACAACGCACGGATGCCGACTTGCGCCTGGTTGAACCGCGTACCGCCGTTGTCGGTCGACAGTTCGAGCACGCCCCAGTCGCCGATCACGACCTCGTCCCACGAGCCGAAGATCAGATTGCCGGACGAGAGTTGCTCGGACGACATCGCGTTGAATCCGACGAGTTGGCCGTCGAGCATGTTGCCGGTCCAGATCGGCGTGTCCGTCGACGTGAACCGTTGCACGCGCATCAGCACCGAAGCGCCGGCCGTCGTCGTGACGAAGCCCGGATTGCCGCGGATGGCGTTCAGTGCGCCGGCCGTCGAAACGAACGTGAGAATCTTCGCGTAGGTCGCCGACGAGGCGTCCTGACCCGACGTGATGCCGGTCGTGTTCTTGATGCCCAGCGGTTGCGCGCCGCCCGCGCCATTGATGACCGCCGAGTCGACGCCGTCGATCGCGATCGTCGCCGCCAGGTCGCCCATGACGAACGATTCGGCCGACGGGGTCGCCTGCCGCAGCAGTTGCTCGGAAACGTCGGTGATCGCAATGACGGTTTTCGGCGTCATCGAGAGCTGGCCGAGCGCCTGGTCGGAAGCCGTGATCGACGTACCGTCGCCGGCCTGCCAGGTCACGGTCGCCTTGCCGGTCTGGCGCGGGAACATGACGTTGCCGGTGAGTCCGGTCAGTTGCCTGGCGCCCATCTGCATCGCGACGGAGCGGTTCCGCAGGATGTCGATGAATCCCATGTTGTCGACGTTGACCATGTAGCTGCCCTTGGCGCCGGGCGACGTCGCCATCGCGCGGGAGGCGGCTTCGGCGCCCAGCGGGCGCGTGAGCACTTCGGCGGGGACGAGGATGTTCGCCGTCGCGCCGCGCCCGAGCTGCTTGGCGATGGCGTTCGAGCATTCCATTTCGTACGCCGCCTCTTGCATCGCGCGCGGATCGCGGTTGCCGTAGTGCAGCGCGCGGATCGCCCGGAACAGGCTGTACTTGCTCGCCTCGTTGCGCGACAGGCCGAGCGCGCTGGCGCTCGTCTGCACGCTCGAACGCTCTTGCGTGATTTCGAGGATTTCCTTGGCGATGACATCGAGGCCGGTCCCGCGCGTGATCCAGTTGATCTGGACGCGCTCGTCGATGTTGTTCGCCTTGCACAGGTTGACGATGGCTTCCTTGCGGAGGCGCTCGAACTCCATCGCGGTCGGTTGCTTGTCTTCGGCGTTTGCGCCCGCCGGGGCGTCTTTGACGTCGGTGGTCATGGTGACTCCTGTCGATTCGGCGGGTTTCGCCGTGGGTGAATCGGTGCGGATGACCTGCACCGCGCTTGCTTGCTCGTCTGCGTTGCGACCGATGCCGATCGACGGATCGGCGGGAACGGTCACGATGGAAATTTCCAGCGGCTCCCATGATCGGGCGGTGAAGGTCGCGGCCTTCGTGTCCTCCTCGATCTTGTTGATCTGATAGCCGATCGACACGTTGCGCAGGCCGCCGTCGATCATGCTCGCGACCTCTTGCGCCCGCACAGTGTCGAACAGGTGCGCGTCGACCATCAGCCGGCCGTCCGATACCGCGCCGCTGTCGACCATGCCGATCGGGTCCGCCCAATCGTGATTGAACAGCAGCGGCACTGCGCCGCCTTTCACGCGATCGAGGCGTACCGCGTTCGCGTCGTGCGACAGGATCTCGGTTCCGAACCAACGCTCGACGGGCGTCTCGGACGAAGCCGAAAACGACAGGTCGACGCGCTTCGATCCTTCGGTCTTGCGGACGGTCAACCCGGCGCCGTCGAAGTCGCGCCGCAGTCGTCCAATCTTCAATTCGCCGTCAGGCATTACCCCCTCCGATGTAAAGGATGCGCGCTTGCGCCGGTTGGTCGGTTTCGTTCGGGTCGGGCGTGTCCATCGGTTGCTGCGCGGCCGGTTCGGCTGCCGGTGCGGCCGGCTCTGGCGTTTCCTGCACCGTCGTGTCGACCTCGATGCCGGCCTCCTCGAACATCGCCAGCTCTTCCTTTCGCTCGGCGATGACGTCCTCGATGTCCACGCCGCCGCCGGTCTGCGCGATCACGGCCGAAACAGTCGTGAAGCCGCAGCGGACAGCCTTCTCGTAGGCATCGACCTCCTTCGTCGGGTCGATCCACGACCAGCCGCGGAACTTCCATCGCGTGGCGGTGAACACTTCCGGCCGCAGCGCATACGCCTCGACCGAAATGGCAGTGACCGCGCGCGCCAAGACGGCCTGCCGCATCCACACTTTGTGCAAGCGATCGCGGAAGCCACGCGCCCACCACGCCTGCAGGACGCGCCACAGATCGCGGTCGTCGAGCAGCGCCAGGCGCGAGCTGCTGTAGTTCGATTGCGAGTAGTCGCGCGAGATCGACTCGTACGAAACGCCGGTACCGGCCGCGACCTCGCGGAGCATGTAGCGCAGAAACGGGTCCATTGCCGCGTTCGGGCGGTTCGGCGCGTGGAAGTCCAGCTCCTCCCCGGGCGCGAGCTGCTGAATCGTCAGCGGGTCGATATTCATCGTCCGCGCGCCGTCGTCTTCCGTGTCCTGCGTGACCGCGTCCCCGACCGGCGACTTGATGGTCGCGAAGTAGGCTGCCGACGCGCGCGCGGCCTCCAATTCCGAGCCGCTGTATTGCTCCATGTCGTTCAGCTTGCGCAGGACGGCGTGCAGCCACGGCTCGCCGCGCGTCTGCGGCCAGCGATCGACCAGGCGCAAGTGAATGATTTCATCGGCCGGCACACGGACCAGGCGTTGCCGCTGTTCAGGCGTCGCGCGAAGGTCGCCCGGATGCGTCTCCCGAATCCAGTACGCCAGCGCCCGGCCGAACCTGTCGACCTCGACGCCCATCCGCGAATTCGTCGTCGGCGGCGTGAATGAATCGTCGGCGACCCGTTCCGCCTCGATCAATTCGAGCGCGAGCGGGACATTCGAACCTCCGAACGCGGACGGATGCAGCCGAATGAAAGCCTCGCCGGCCGTGAATACCTCCGACATGGCCGCGCGCTCGAGGTCCGAAAAGTGCATTGCGCCGCCGGTGTGGCAATACTCCGCGCACGACCACTCGCGCCAGACGGCCTCGATGTCCTCGTTCACGCGGGCGTTCAATTCCTTCCGCGTGTTCTTTACTTGCCCCTGCAGGCCGACGCCGGCGCCGATGACGTTGTTCACGACGACGACGCGCGCCCGCTTGGCGTAGGGCGCGTCTCGCATAAGCTGGCGCGACCGGCTGCGGAGTTGCGTCAGCCCGAGCGACAACTCGGCGTCGGCCGAACTGTTTCCCGTGGAACCGAATCCTCCGGTCAGATTTGTGTTGCGCGCGCCGCCATACGCGCGCGTG
>OFRM01000389.1_pt1 | contig 18963 bp, 27 predicted proteins | sample 1543101 | NCBI WGS metagenome assembly OFRM01 (sample SAMN07774223, study PRJEB24372) | wastewater metagenome | isolation source: Exp Tend VB 0WW | collected 2016-02
TAAGGCTCACGAGGCAATTGCAAATGGTTGGAGGCTTTCGAACACGTACAAGCCAAAGACTTTGACTGATGGTGGTCAGTGGCACGGCGTTGACTATCTAAAGGAAATCACCAAGGGCGAGTATGAGCATCTGGCGCTGGTTACGAATCCGCGCTACGATGAATCGGTTATTTTTACGCCAGCGCAATTCAAAGAGTACAACGAAAAAAAGAATCTTGAGTTGGTCAGGTTGGCAAATTCAAAACAAGGAGAGAAGAAAGTGTTCAATTTTTTCGAAAAGAAAAAGCTAGAAAATTCCACGGACCTGGAAACCACTAACGTAATTCTTCCGAAGAGCAAAAAGGAAGTCACTATCCAGGAGGCTCTCCTCATTGCGGATCGGTTCTGCAACATGAACGGATACGCGTGCGAAGATCACATGGTGAAAGTCGGCCAGAACGAAATGTCCGTGAAAGAGTTGGCCACGAAGTACAATGAGATGACCGAGGCCGAAGAGAAGAAAAAGAACGAGGCCGAGGAAGAAGAGAAAAAGAAAAAGAACTCGGACAAACCTTCCGAGGAAGTCACCAAAGAGAAGCAGAACGAGGAAGAAAAACCCGTCGAAGCCGGTGACGACAAGAAAAAGAATTCCAAAGACGGTGGCGACGAGGACGAGGAAGAAGAGGAGAATTTTTTCAACTCTCTGAAAAACGCCGCCGACACGGCCAAGAATGATTCTCCGGTTTCCCTTTCCGACGATAAAATCTCGCGCGGAAAGTCCCGATACGGTTCCAACTAAACTTTTAAAATAAGGAGATAGAGATGACTCAAGTCGTTAACCAGTTTGCAATAAGTCAGGAAAAAGGAGCGATGGATCTTCGCTTCAACCCGAATGTCGTATCCGCGCAGATCGACTCGGCGGAAGCGGCCACTTTGGTTCCCGGCCAGGGCGTAAAAATGGTCGACAGCGCCAACGGAGTTCCGAAGCTCATTAAGTGCGCCTTGAACACCGACGATGTGTTCGGCGTTCTTCCTTTCGATCAGCGCCGGTCTAGCTTCGTAGCTCTCGACTATGTCGAAGTGGCTGCGATGCGGGGTAACGTGATCGTGATGGAAGCATCGGCGGCGATTGCGCGTTGGGCGCGGGTCATGCTCGTGATCTCCGGCTCTAAGGTTGTGACGGCCTCTGGAACGGGAACGGTCATTGGTCGCGCCTACGATAAGGCGGCGGGTAGCGGATCTCTCATCCGAGTGATGCTGGACCTCCCCGGCGAGTCCTATGCCGAATCTGCCTTCGCTCAAGCGGCGAACGTGGCAGCGGTTCTCGGAACCCTCACGGGAACGGTCACGGGAACCATCGTGAACGTAGCGGCGGCGGCTTGTGCTGGCGGCTCTACCCCCACGGCTGCTCAGGTCGATACTGCGGTAGCGGCGTTGGCTCTCAGCACGAACTTGGCGTTGAAGGAACTGCAAACCGTTCTGAATGCGGAAATTGCGGCTCTGAAGACGGCGAACCTCCAAGCGTCGGCGTAAACTTTAACCCTTTCACAAAATAGGAGAAAAATGAAAACTCGAATCCTAAATTCAAAGGGCGAACCGATCGTGTTGAGCGATCAACAGGTTCGCATTGCCAAAGTTAACCAAAGGCTGGTGAACGCTCTGGGATACCAGATCGACATCACCACTCTGACGGCGATCATCTCGAAGATCACCGAACAGAAGTTTTTCAAAATTCCTTTCGCCGACTACATGCCGGTGAAAGTGGGTGAGGGTTCTTGGAGTGCCGCTCTGACGACTTTCCGCACGTTCCTGACTGGCGGACAGTTCGAGGAAGGTATCATCAATTCCGGATCAAACAACGGACGCCTGGCGGCTGCCGATGCCGGAGTGGATGCGCTGACCATCAAAGTGCTCAACTGGGGCAAGACGGTTGGCTGGACGCTTCCCGAATTGCAGATCGCTTCGCGGTCTGGCAACTGGGACATCGTCACCTCCAAAGAAAAATCTCGTAAAACCAACTGGGACCTTGGGTTGCAGAGAGTTTCGTTCCTTGGCGTGCGTGGCGACACGAATGCCTTGGGCCTCTTGACCCAATCGATCACGCCCAATACGGCGGTGATCACCAAGGCCATCAAGTCGATGAGCACCGCGGAACTGAAAACGTTCCAAGCGGCAATCATCGCTGCGTACCGCTTAAATTGCGCGTACACGGCCTGGCCCACTCACTTCATTATCCCGGAGAGCGACTACCTTGGATTGGCCGCGCAAGCTGCGCCGGACTTCCCAATCAAGTCCGTGTTGGTGCTTTTGGAGGACGCTTTTAAAGCGATCACCCAAAATCCCAACTTCAAGATCCTCCCGCTCGCGTATGCCGATGTCGTGAATAGCGACAGTCAGCTCACCACGCAGCGGTACACGTTACTGAACTACGACGAAGAGTCGGTGCGAATGGACATCCCGGTGGACTACACCGCGACGTTGGCCAACAGCAACGATAACTTCTCGTTCCAGAACGTTGGGTTCGGACAGTTCACGGGCGTCTTGGCGTACCGGCCTCTCGAAATGATGTATTTCGACTACACGCCTTAATAAAAAAGAGAAAAATGCCGAGGGGGTGCTTTAACGAGGCCCCCTCGGTTTCCTCTCAAAAAAGGCGGGAACGTGGCCTACACCGATCCATCAATCGCAGACTTCAAAGCCTACTTCGTCCGTGATTTCCCTTACGGTGCCTCGTCGAATAAAGTAACGAATAACGACATCACCAAAGCACTCGCGGACGCCGCATTCTTTATCAATGAGGCGCTCTTTGCCTCTCAAGCCGACTACACCTTAGGCTTTCTTGAGATCACCGCTCATATGCTCGTGATGAATTTGAGAGCGTCGTCTCAAGGAACCGGTGGAAAATTTAGCTGGCTTCAAACGAGTAAGAGCGCGGGTGGCGTTTCGTCTGGGTATCAAATCCCAGACCGAATCGCACAAAATCCGGAATTGGCGATCCTTTCCGAAACTCGTTACGGTGCCAAATTCCTATTCATGATTTTGCCGTACCTGAACGGACAAATTTTCACAGTGTGTGGAGGCACTAGGCCGTGACCGGCGACACTATCGAAATAGACACGCGCGGACTGGACCAGTTCATTAGAGCGCTAAAAAGCGTTCCGAAATCGCGCGTTGGTATTTTGGGTGAGAAAAACGCGCGTGATTCGAAAGGTGGAGAGACGAATGCCTCCATCGGGGCTCGGCACGAATTTGGGAAGGGTAAAAAGCTACGCTCCTTTCTTCGGATGCCGCTAACGAATTATTTGCAGAAGTACCTGGACAAGTCAGAAGCATTCGATAAGGAAACACTGTCAAAGGTGATCGCTGAAGGCTCTCTTATTCCGTGGCTGAAGAAGGTGGCTCTCACGGCGGAAAATGTCGTTGGCGACGCATTTAAGACTGGCGGATTCGGAGAGTGGTTTCCTAGTAATATGAAGTACAAGAAAGTTCAGATGACTTTGGTGGAAACTCAGCAGCTTAGAAATTCCATCACGTCGGAGGTCAAATGATCGCGGTAGTAGAAGCTGGCTCAGTTCTCCCTCTTTCCTTTCAGATCGGAGACTACAATCCCGCGAAATACGTTCGATGCTACCTTTACGACGATAACAACGTAGAGTTACCTCAGTCTCCAGTCGATTTGTCTCCTCAAGGCGCATTGGGGATGTACCAAAACAATACGGTTGAGATGCCTGACGATTCCGCACATGTGATAGCGCAGTATGTGGTGTACGACGATTCGGGATACATTACGGTGAGTACGTCACAGGGCGGAGGTGCTGACACCTTTATCCGAAATGGACTTGAGATCGGAGGCGTCCTCCCGCTCGCGTTCCAAATGTCGAACTACGATGCGGATCTCGGGGTCAAGGCATTCGTCAGAGATTCAAACGACGACCAAATTGACGGATCTCCATTTGAGTTAGAGCCAGTCGGCCTACTCGGCCTCTACGTTGCGCTCGGCGTGGTACCAGATTCTGTATTTGCGGTGGCTCAGTTTATCGTCTATACGGATGATAGTTACGGCACGGTAAGCCCAGCCCAAGGCGCTGGCACAGACACTTTTTTTTTTATAGCAACGGCGACATTTGACATCAGTACCCTTCCGAATTTGGGGGACGCATTACTCGATTGGTTCCAGCCGATGACTTTCCAGAAAATGGTGAAGAGCGTGGACGCTTCTTATCGAGCGAAAGAAGTCGCGACCAACATTCGGACGCGAGGCGTTTGGATGCCGTTGACCGATCAGCAGCTCCGGATGAAGCCGGAAGGACAGAGGTCATGGAAATGGTACCAGCTTTTTGCCGAACCGACTTTGATTTTGAACATCGACGATAGAGTGAAGTATTTGACCGTGCCGTACCGAGTGATGGCACGTGGTCCGTGGGAAAGATACGGATACATCGAATACCAACTCGTGGAAGGGTTCACGTGATCTTGCTTCAAAACGTGAGGGCTATAAAGACGGGTCTCACGGCCTACTTTCAGGCATCGGGCGGCACTCCGCCCTACACCTACGCCGTCCTTCCTGACGGGGATGACGTTGCGGGCGGTAGTATCAACTCCAGTGGCCTCTACACTTCCCCCGAACGGCTCGGAGTTGATACTATCCAGGTGACCGACGACGAAGGTGTTCGTGCCAAGGCCCAGATCATGGTGGGCGGTCCCATTAACTTCATTTGCGATATTATCGAGAGGGAAATGAGCCTTCAGAGAGGTCGCGTCTACCTCTGGGATCAAAAGGTAAATATCGGCAAGGACGATGGGGTCTACGTTTCGGTTGGGATTCTTTCCTGTAAGGCGTTCGGAAATTCGAATAGAATGAACTCATCGGGTGAAGAGGTCCAATCCGTAAATATGCAGGCTCAGGTCAGTATCACCATCGAGAGCCGTAGCATGGACGCGGTTACCCGAAAAGAAGAGATCCTAATGGCTCTTAAGAGCCAATATTCTCAGCAGCAACAGGCGTTAAATTCATTCGGTATCGCGGGACTTCCCACAAGCTTTTTGAATGTGTCAGAGGTGGATGGTGAGGCAATTCCTTACCAATTCAATATCGTAATTTCAATGCAGTATTTCGTGACTAAAACCAAGGCCGTAGACTACTATGACACCTTCTCGAACGTGTCTGTGATCACGGACCCCGAATTGGAGGAAATTTAAATGAGCGGCTACGATCTTTCACTAGCAAATGTTTTCACGGTTTCGGTGTCCACTCCACAGACCGGGGTGGGGGAATTTAATACCTCCAACCTAGCGATCTTCACGCGAGAAAGTTACCAGACTAGCTTTGGATCGTTAGGATACAAGATTTATCTCGAGCCTACCGAAGTTGGAGAAGATTTCGGAACGAGCAGCAACACCTACGCAATGGCAAATGCGGTATTCTCTCAAAAACCAAACATCCTTGCCGGAGGTGGATACCTCGTCGTTATCCCGATGCTGGGAACAGCTCAGACGGCGGTGCAAACCATCACTTTCAGTTCCGTACCGACGGCTGGTAATTTCCTCCTGAACTACAACGGAGACGTTACGACCGCTATCGCTTACAACGCTTCCCAGTCGGCGATTCAGGTATTGGTCAGAACGCTTACCGGGCTAGAAGCTGCGACCGTAGTCGGTACGTGTGCCACTTCTATCGTAATCACCTGTACTGGAATTTCCGGAGCCGTTGCTCTGATGACCATTTCGTCAAACACTCTCACGGACGCAGAGCTGGATACCGTCACACCCACTGTCACGACAACGACCATTGGATTTGCGACGGAAACCATCGACAAGGCGATCACTCGGACGGTTGGACTTGTTCAATATTTCGGAGTGATGCAGACCGAGATTCCGATCCAAACGCAAATGCTCGCTGGAGCTGCGGTGATTCAGGCGCTCAACAAAATCGCATTCTGGCTCTCCGTCACGGCGGCGGATGTGAATCCTGGTGGATACATCGATCTGCTTAGGAGTGGAACGCTTACTCAGAACCGTGGCCTATTCTATGGCGTCTCTCTCGCAACTGGTTTGGTGTACATGGCTTCCTACGCAGGACGTGGAATGTCCACTAACTTCAACGGTAGCAAGACCACGCAGACGATGCATCTAAAGACTCTCGCCGCGGTTCAGCCGGATTCGACGATGAGCCAATCGCTACTCACTCTCTGTATCGCGGCGGGTGCGGACACTTACGTTAGCCTCCAGGGAGTTTCCAAGGTGTTCTGCTCTGGCGAGAACGACTACTACGACAACCAATACAACCTGCAATGGTTCGTTGGCGCTCTCTTAGTCGCGGAATTCAACTCTCTCGCGCAGGTGGACACGAAGCTTCCGCAGACCGAGAACGGAATGGACGTGATGAAGAACGGAGCCACTCAAGTATGTGAGCAGGGAGTGACCAACGGATTCATTGCTCCTGGAACGTGGACAAGCCCAACGACTTTCGGAAACCAAGAGGACTTGTACTTGAACGTTTCCCAAAAGGGTTACTACATTTACTCGGCTCCGATCTCTCAGCAGCTACCGGCTGTGAGAGCTGCGAGAACGGCGCCGCTGATTCAAGTTGCGATTAAGTACGCTGGCGCAATCCACAGCGGTTCCGCAGTAATTAACGTCAACCCTTAATTTTGGAGGAAATAAATGAGCACAGTAGCTATGTCCGGTGAGGATACTATCATGGTCAATGGGCGAGTCTTCGCCGACTTGGCCGACGGTGATTGCGTAATTCTTACTTTTCCTAACGATGTCGCAAACCTTAAAACTGGGAAAAACGGAAATTCGATCTACGCATTCAACGCGAGCGGAAAGCAGTGCGAGGCAAAGTTTCGTCTGATTCGTGGGTCTGCCGACGATAAGTTCATGCTGAATCTTTTGGTTCAGCAGCAGAACAATTTCGCCGGAACCGTATTGGCGTTCGCTCAATTCATAAAGAAGATCGGTGATGGGTTAGGAAACGTCTTGAGTGACGCCTACACCATGAGCGGCGGCATTCACACGAAGCCGGTAGAGGCCAAGACGAACCAGGATGGAGATACCGAGCAGAGTGTCGCCGTGTACACCATGAAGTTCTCGAATTCTCCGAGGTCTTTGGGATGATGAATAAGGAAGTCACTCTTCCGAGTGGAAATAAGCTGGTAATTGGAGTTCCCCCCTTCGCCGTTTCCAAGGCGTTGTTTCAGGCCGTTTGTGAAGAGGCGAAGGGGGTTAAGGTAGAGGACGCGGCTCAGGTCGAGAACATCATAAAGGACCTGATGTGCGTTGGTCTCAGCTCTAAGAAGATCGAGGCGTGCCTCTCTAAATGCTTTGAGAGGGTTCTGTACAACGGCTTGAAGATGGATGAAAACACTTTCGAGCCGGTGGAAAACCGGGCGGATTATTTGCAAGTTTGCTACGAGGTGGCAAAGGAGAATATCCTCCCTTTTACGAAAAGCCTCTATGCCGAGTTCTCTCATATACTGGCGACGGTAAAGCTCGCCCTCGGGTAGAGGCAAAAGAAGATGACTTGACGCTTTACTTGCGTCTATGCAAGGCAGGATATGCCAATTCGGTATTGGAGGCGATGCAGCTTCCCGCAAGAGTGGTTCTTCAGGCGTTGAGTTTCGAAAAGTTCTTAGGCGACTACGAAGCCGCCTGGGTGGAGCTGAATAAGAAATGAAAATCGCCGAATTATTCGTAAATCTTGGTCTGAAAGGTTCCGATAGCGCGCTCAAGGGCGCGACGCAGGTCAGAGATGCCCTAGGAGACATTTCCACTACAGGACTCGCCGCCAAGGCCGCGGTGCTTGCCGTCGTCTATGCAATCGAGAGGATGACCTCTGCGGCTGGAGAGAACGGCGCCGCGCTAGGAAACTTTGGCGTCCTCACTGGCGATTCCACGGTTGCGCTTCAGCAGTGGAGGGAGGCGTTCCGACGAGCCAACGTCGAGGCCACCGAGGCGGATGTTAATTTCAAAAACATTCAGTCTACCATGGCGGATTTCCGTCTGCTCCAGGGCGCGAACAAATGGTTCGGACTAGTCGGCATTGATCCTCAGCGGATAAAAGACACTACCCACGTATTGGACAAGCTGCGTGAATTCATAAAACTGAATCACGACAAAGATCCAGGTGCTGTCAATAAGATCGCACGTTCTTTCGGATTGACCGATTCGTTTCTAATCACCGCAATAAAAACCAAAGAAGACATCTACAAAATCCGAAATAATATTCTTGGTGATGGTGAGATCGCACAACTAGAGAAAATAAAGCGTTCGTGGTCTGATTTTTGGAAGTCTCTCGAGATGATGCGAGACCGATTCGTGGCAAAGCACGGAGGATCACTCCTCGGTACGTTAAATAACGACGTAAAAGCAGTTGAAGGAATGATCTCTGGGCTAAGGTCACTTCATGGTGAAATTCCAGCCCTTACCAATAGCTTAACTCTACTGGCTGGAGGTTTGGCTGCCTATTTCGCTCCGGTAACCGCTGGGGCAGTAGCCACATTGAAGCTATTGAGTGAATTGGAAAAACACAAAGAGGGTAAAGAAAGTTGGTTCACTGGATTGTCTGTTTACGATGCTGAAAAGGGAGGCATCATGGAATTTCTAGGGAACATGACAAATTACCAGACACTAAAAAAAGCTGGAGATGGTTGGCTTGGTCAACTGATCTCGCCGGTAAGTGGCGCGGCAGTTACAGCTTCAGAGATACAGATTAATTTTAATATACAGGGAACCAATCCAGAGGAAGGGATAGTAAGAGCGGCTAAAGAAGGTGCTAAAATAATAAAAGAAGCATACGGCTCTTCTGGCGCGAGGTCACAGGTAAAATGAACAACCCACTAGGCTCAATCGGAACGGCGTCTCTCGCGGCAAGGGCGCTCGGGAACCTCATGCTCGTAACGCCTAAGGTGGTAGGATACCAGCCTAAAAATCCGTCCACGTTCCTCGAAGGAAGCGCCCTCCCGCCACCGATCATTTTCCACTACGAGGCAGAGCAGAGCGCGAATTTACGTAGCGACATCACCGACCACTACGTCGAGGATAATACGCCAGCCGAGGACCATATCGCGCTTCGGCCTGAGATCATCAAGACACAAGGATTCGTCGGAGAGCTGACCGACATTCTCGAGCCTGAGTTTTTGGGTCTCAGAGTTCCAGGAACGGCTGGAAATATTCTATCGACGGTAATTCAGGAAATTCCAAGTAAGCTTGAGATCATAAGTGCGTATGCGCCTGGTCTGTCGGCCACAGCGCTGAATCAGTACAACCAGGCGAAATTCATTTTCGATACCGCAAAGCAGGTCGCTCAATCCGGCGTTGCCGCTTGGAGTTCATGGAGCACCCTATTCGGTGGACAGGGAGTACAGAACAAGCAACAGATTTTTTTCGCTCAGTTCTACGGTTACTGGAAGGCGCGTACTCTTTTTTCGGTACAAACCCCTTGGGCTATGTTCGATAATATGGCGATTGAGAGCTGCGTCGCCGTACAGGGTGGCGACACGGACGAGATCACCGATTTTGAAGTCACCTTTAAGATGATTCGATTCGCGAGCACGACTACGCGGCTCAATGGGGTAATCGACATCACGAATTATCAGGGGAGGCTCAGAGATCAGGTATCGGACGTTTACGACGGAGGAACGTCTAGCCTTACCGAATCGCCAGTAAGTTTCAGCGACTCCATTGCAAGGATTGCTTGAATGTACCAAATCAAACAAATTAACGATAGTCCTCTACAAAGGCAAACGTTGGTCCTTCCCGACGGAACGTCTTTCACCATGACGATTTACTACATGCTTCAGCAGTACGCATGGTTCATTCGTAGTCTCACTTACGGCGAGGACTTTACTCTGAACGGGTTTAAGATCTCAAACAGCCCAAACATGCTTCACCAATTTAAGAACCAAATTCCTTTCGGTATTGCGTGTTTCACCAAAGGAAATCGCGAGCCAACACAAAAAGAGGATTTTTCGTCTCTCACTTCCGTGCTTTACGTTTTGAGTGAGGCAGAGGTGGAAGCGTATTCGGAGTACCTTAGTGGACAAGTTTCTTAGAAATTATTTCCTTCAGGTACAGACCAATACGCTTCCTATTGGCACTGGCTTCGCACCTGAATTCATAAGTATCCGCACGCCTTTCACCATCGAGTTCGACGTAAAGCGCGAGATCACGGGATCGGCGAACCCTTTTTCTATTCGGATATACAATCTTGCGGAAAAAACTCGCTCCAGGTTCCTGAAAGATTTTTGGACTTTTTCCACTCTCGATGTGAGCCGTCTCGTAAAATTGCAAGCGGGGTATGGCGACGGACCAAGCTTTCCCGAGATCATCTACGGTAACATTTCCGAATGCTATTCCTATCGCGAGGGAGTGAATTTCATCACCACCATTCAGGGACAGGACGGACTGGATGCGTTCCTTAACGCGACGGTTGACCAGCAGTACCCGAGCGGGACGCCTTACCGAACCATCATCGGCGGAATGATGCAGTCCATGAAGCCATTTGGAATCACGCCGGGTGCAATCGGGGACTATCCGGGAGAGATCCCAAGGGCCATCCCGGTGAGTGGGCAATCTGTTCATTTGTTATCCGAATGGACCAGTGGTGGGTTTTTCGTCGATGGAGGCCGCGCGAATGCCTTGAACGACAACGAGGTCATTAAGGATTCGGAAACTCTCATCATCAGTAGCGATAGCGGTCTTCTTGGAACGCCAAAAAGAGAGCAACAGATCCTAACCTTTGATATGATTTTCGAGCCGAAACTGGTTCCTGGAACTAAGGTGCAGCTTAAGAGCACGACCAATAAGTCGTACAATGGATACGCGAGAGTTTTCTCGGTCCATCACAAGGGAATGATTTCGAGTGCCGTGTGCGGGAGTGCTACGACGACCGTAGTGCTTCAGTACGGGCCAAAAGGTTTTTCACAGGTGAATCCTTTCTAATGACGGTACCTATAAACAAAATTTCGTCAGATCCAAGTCTCAGAGACTTGATGGACATTGTGAAGAGAGAGGTGATGCTCTCTCTCAACTGTCACGGAATTGCATCGGTAAAATCATTTGATTCGGAAAGGCAAACCATCGTCGCCACCATGGCGTATTCGAAAACGTACTACCGAAGGAATGAAAAAGGCTTGTACTCGCCAAAGACGGTGGCATATCCGATATTAATGGACTGTCCCATGATAGTTCTAGGCGGTGGCGGTGGGCGCGTGACATTCCCCGTCGGAGCCGGAGACAACTGCCTCATACTTTTTAACGACCGAGATCTGGACAATTGGTTTGCTGGCGCGACTTCAGGTCCAGTGGCGACGCCTCGAGCCCATTCATTTTCGGATGCAATCGCGCTGGTTGGTCTGAATCAAATTCCAATTGAGGACTACGATACGGAGCGGGCTCGATTCGAGTACAATGGTGCGTTTGTCGCCGTAGGAAAAACTGGAAAGGTTTTGGTTGGTAACGCCACTCAAAATTTGAGAGACACATTGCAGGATCTAATGACCGCAATTTCCAGTTTGAATACGCTTTTAGGTACGGCGTTTGGCACCAACGCTGTGAACGGATCTCCATTGTACGCGGGATGGGCCGCAGGTCTTTCGCCGGTTACGACGGCTCTTAACGCAGTAAATACCCAGATCGGAGCACTTTTAGAATGAGAGTACGTTCACTTGATAGCTCTGGCGATTGGAATTACGGTCGAGGTATTAACGACTACAAGACGGGAAATTTAGCCGTCGCTCAGAACATTCAGACGCGGGTCAGTTCATTTTTGAAGGACTGCTTTTTCGCACTTGGTGACGGCATCGATTGGTGGAACTTGCTTGGCGCAAAGAATCAACTTGCTTTGGAGTTTTCGGTTCGAGCTCAAATTCTCAACACGAAGGAAGTCACCGGTATTTTGCAGCTAGAGGCAGAATTGGATGCCGACAGAGATTTCGCAATGAGGTATAACGTTCAGACGGCGTACAGCACGAGCCTCGTTGGTGACTACTCATATAGTTTAGGGACGATAGGGTAAAAAATGCCAAACCAAATTACCGCAGACGGCCTAGAAACCAAGACAGAGCAGGAGCTAGTCGAGGAGTACACAGAAGATTTTCAGGAGATCTACGGCGACGACATCAACCTAGACTCGGACACTCCCGACGGTCAGATGATGCACAATTTCATCCAGTCCATTTTGGACATGGAGGAACTGCTCACCAACATCAACGCCAACTTTGATCCCGATCAGGCCACCGGAAGAATTCTTGACCAACGGGTGGCTATCAACGGAATTCAACGCCAAGCCGGAACCAAAACTGTTACCAATATCACCATCGTCACATCCCAAGCGTTGAACCTCTACGGCCTGGATCAAGAAGTAGAGGACGTTTACACGGTCGCCGATAATGCCGGAAACGAGTGGGAACTAATCACGAGCCGAATTATTGGCTCTGGTGGCACGTACATCTACGCTTTTTCTGCGAAAAATCCCGGCGCGGTACTCACCACACCAAACACGATAACGATTCCGGTCACTATCGTACTTGGAATTACGTCGATAAACAATCCGACTACGTACACCACTTTGGGGATCAATGAAGAATCCGATGCCGCTCTCAAGGTTCGTCGTCAGCAGTCGGTATCTCTCGCGAGCCAAGGGTACCTCGCTGGGCTTTTGGCTGCTCTTCAAAATATCAATGGAGTCACCTTCGTTGGGATTGAGGAGAATCACACTGGCGGTACCGTTGGTGGAATTCCAAGTCACTCGATTTGGGTAATCGTCGCAGGAACCGGAGAGCCAGAGGAAATTGCAAACGCAATTTATCGAAAGAGGAATGCTGGTTGCGGAATGAAAGGTTCTGAATCTTACGAGGTAGATCAGCCTGACGGTTCCACTTTTGAAGTCTTCTGGGACGAGGTAGTGGCCGAGAATCTATTTATCAAGGCGACGCTTACCTCTCTCGACGGGGTGAACGCGCCAAACATCGCAGCGATTCGTCCTGGGCTGGTCACAAGCTTTGTCCCTGGAGTGAACGATCAGGTAAACATTAACGACCTCGCCACCGCCATACAGGCAATCGACGATAACTCTCTAGTTACTTTTCCTAGCCAAGGATTCTGCCTGACGGTAGGTGGCTCTTACACGAATACCCTTTCTCCATCGGCTCCTAACAAACAGTTCGCCGTTACCGAAGCAAAAATAATTCTTCTTCCAATGATTATATCGCCGGTAACCGTGACGGTGGTCCATGGAGAGCAGCAGCAGTTTACCGGGTACGGCGGATATGGCGCGTACGTCTATACGATTCACACGAACAATTCCGGAGGCTCAATAAACGCGAGCACCGGACTTTATACGGCGGGAGCGACACCTTCGACGGACACAGTCCGATGCACGGATTCTTTAGGTAACTTCGTTGCGGCCACAGTGACGGTGACTTGATGACAGACCAGGAACTCATAGACTACTACGCGGACCTTCTGATCCTTCAGTACAGAGGGAAGCCAAAAGCATACGCCACCATCCAGGCTCTCGTTAAGAACGTGATCATGGGACAGCTCCCTCTCGCGGTTCAAAATGCCTACGACATCGAAACTTCGGTAGGGGTTCAATTAGATGTGCTTGGAAAGTACGCAGGCGTTGAGAGAGTTGGATACGCATTTAACGGTGACGTTATTAATCTGGATGACGACGATTTCCGTCAGTTAATCAAGCTTGCGGTGATAAAAAACAGTGCCGGAAGCTCTCTGTACGACATTCAAATTTTGCTTCAGACTTTCTTTCCGAACCAGATTTACGTCTATGAAATTGCAAAAATGCAATTGAACTACTTCATGAGCGGTGGCGTTGGGAGCCAAGATCTGGCGCAAATGTTTTTGCTTCAGGACCTTTTTCCTCGCCCGATGGGAGTAGAGATCGCAGCACTCGTTTACCTTCTCATCATCGACAATCTTTTCGGATACCGGACGTACACTCAGGCAGGAAACAACGTTCACGGATTTAACACGTACACTTCTTACGATACCGATTGTCACTGGCTCGACTATGCCGATACAATCACCATTTAAAGGGGAGTTATGGCCAAGATAAATAGAGCGCACCAAAAGATTTTCGGTTCCTCCGCTGGTGGAACACAGATCGGAAAGTTCGGAAGTCTCGCGGCTGGCTCTATCGCCTACACTACCGATCCGACTGTACTTCAGTCACTTTCCAATTTCGATACCGGATGGTACGGAGCGGTCGTCGGAGGAAACAGTCCAGCGATTCAAGACGTGAACGCTCTGGATTATCTTTGGTCGTACCAACTAGCTTACATTTTTCAGTCTGGGGTCCCTGAGTGGAACACCACTTGCGTGTACTACATTGGAAGCTTCGTAAGTGATGGAGTTGGCGGAATCTACTACTCTCTCACGGATGCGAATACCGGAAACGCTCTAAGCTCTACGACAAATTGGAGAAAAGTTTCCGGTCCCGGCACGGTCCAGACTAAGACAGGCACCTACCAAGTTCTCGTCGGAGATAAGCTAATCAAGGTGAGCGGTACTTGGACGCTCACGATGCCAAACGCAACGCTGGTTGATACTTGCCAAGAGTTCGTCGTAAAGAAGACGGATTCAAACGCAACGACAATCACCATTGCGTTTTTGGCATCCCAGACCGCAGATACACAATCAACCCTTTCACTTACCGAACAGTATTCGTACTACCGTCTAATGTCAGACGGAGCGAACTGGCAAATTGTAGGAGCTGGATGATGAAAAACCTAATTGTATTGTTACTTGCACTGTCACAAGCATCTTTCGGCATCACCGCTGGAAAGGTGTGGCGGATTCCCACGGCTGGCACTCAACCTACCTGGGGTCCAATAAATCTTTCTGACGCTACGAATGCGGTGACCGGGCTTTTGCCTAAAGCAAATCTGGCGGCGATAGGTCAGCAAACAAGCTCTGGAAGCAGCACGTTCTCCACCGCATCGACTTCATATGTCGATGTGACCAACCTCACCGTCACCATTACAACGGGAGGAAGGCCGGTCTGGGTTGGGGTAATGTCAGATCCTGCGATAGCGCCGTCGGGACTTGCTTGCACCTACTCAGTTGCAGGAACTGCCGTAACCACAGCAGTGGCCAATGTTCAGATCCTTAGAGCTTCGACGGTAATCTCCAATATGGGAATACTTGCTTCAACCGGAGCGTCTGCGAGCCCACACGTTCAAGTCCCGTGCAGCTCTATCCATACTGTGGACCCGGTAGGAGCCGGGACGTATACATACAAAGTCCAGGTAAAAGTTTTGGCAGCAGGAATGTCTAGCGGACTTATTCAAGCAGTTCTTATGGCTTACGAAATGTGAACCTCATCCTCCGAATATGTCGATGCGGATGTACCAAAGCGTGGCGCACGCTTGCGACTTCGAAATGGTGGTACTGGAGTTTAGAGCACGCGAGAGACCACGGATTTAAGACGGAAGTGAAGCCCAGAAGGAGACGAACCGGCCGACGCCGAAAACGGGGCAGCTCTTCCCATGCCACTCAAGTTCCGAATGAGGATGAATGGTAGCATTTGGAAATAGAGGCTTCAGCTCTTTCAAAACATTTTCTAGTGCCAAAAATTGAACCTCTTTAAAGTCTTCGATCTTCAGACCGTTTAGACAGATCCCGATAGAAGTTTTATTATAACCCTCACAGTGGGCGCCGACCGTTTCCAACTTGCGCCCATCCTCAATGGTCCCGTCTGTTCGGATGAACTTGTGATACGCAATGTCGGCAAAGCCTCTCCCAGTGCCTTTAGGCGGGGGTGGCGCCATGTGGAATCTCCGGCATTCTGCCGCCGTATAATTAGGGTTAGACGAAGCCGTGCAATGCAGAATTATTCTTTCAATTGTTCGCATGCACCAATTTTACCATTTTGAAAAGGAATTTCTATGCTACAATTTTTAGAGACACTCCCAGAGAAAATCCAAACCAAAATCAGAGAGAATGAAATGGTTGAACGCGTAAAGGAAAGTCTCCCGGACGTTATGAGGATGTTCTACACCACCCTCATTGTGGTGCTATTTGGCATGAACATCTTTTTCGTGAAAAGACTAGTGGATAAGATAGACTCTCTCGAAAGTACCGTCTGGCAATTGCGTTCGGACGTTGCAATACTGCAATCACAAACCACTTATTGGAAAAAAGGAGAAGCAAAATGAAACCCTATGATCTTAGCGTTCTGACGGCGAAACTAAAGGAACGTGGCTTAAATCTCGTCGAGGACGAGGTGAAGGTGGTAATTCACGAACTAGCCGGATGGTTATCCGAATCAGCGAAACTTTCCGAGACGCCTTTCGACGATGTGGCTCTCGCGGTGATCCCGCTTCTCGAGAAGGCCGGGACGGATCTCGCCGACAAAATCGACGGTCAGGTTGGTTAATGAAAGATTTACTCTCAAACGCAGCTCGCGCTCTAGCATACTACGCTCTTCTGGTGCCGCTTTGGAAATACTGTTTCCAAAAGCTGGGTGACTTTGTAAAGGCGAAAGTAGAAGCCGGGCGAAAAATTTACGAGGGTTGAATGGACCTTTCCGAAATTTTCAAGAAGCTCGTTTGGGATACCTTGGTGACGGTGGCGATCAAGCAATTGTTCGCCGCCGTCCCGTGGCTCGGCTGGGGTCCGGTTGGCGTTATCGTCGGATGGGTAGGTGGCCTCGTCGCCGATCAGATCTACAAGGCGCTAGACATGATGGTGGCTCTCCAACTTATCGTCATCAAAAACAAGGCTCTCGCGAAGGACTTTGCCGCCGCAGCACTCACCTTGAAAGAGATCGGACAGGCGAAGGGGATAGATTCACCCGAATTCAAAGAGGCGCGCGATGAACATAAAAAACGCTTGGCAGAGCTTATTCATTTTGGCGGTTAGCGCATGTACCGTCCAGATCCCAGACGTGAAAGTCTGCGCGGTCGCGGGCGTGATGGCCGCAGGCGCCGATTGCGCTTACACTCTTTCGGATACCGTCGAGGAAATGACCCTGGAACAGTTTTTAGAGTTCCTGGAGCCACAGCCAGAACGTCCAGACCCTTCTGATCCCACGAAAACACTACCCGCGCGCGGGCCTGCCCTCTGTCAATCCACCGATGATTACACCAGGGTGAAAATTGCATTGGAACAGGCGTGTAAGAAGCTCGGTACTTCCTGCTCAAAAGAAGTGAAAGAAGGAATCAAAGCAGTGTCGACAAGGGTTAGTCGACTTCAAGCCCGAGTAGGTGAAAAAGCAAAACTGAAAGTTCATCCCATCCTCAAACCGAACTGAGCGCAGCCTTTCGAATCGCTTTTTCTAATAGCGCTTCCTCCGGATTTTTCTTGTGCCGGAGCCCGGTCAAAATATTGTCGATAAATTCAGATTTCCCGCGCTGCCTAGAGTAACCCAATTCTTTCATCTGCTCTTCGATCCAATCGTGGTTCTTTTTTAAGATGTAAACGTAGAGGGTTTTCTCTCTCTTGACTCTCTTTTCCATTTGACGACCCTTTCGAGTTTGCTTATTACTATGAAAGCAAACTATTAAACCCATAAGAGGAAGTCAAAATGAAACCGTATTTATTTTTGTTAGCGTTATTGTTTGTCTCGTCGTCTTTCGCGGCGGATGCACCTCAAGCGCCACGCTGGCAGAATCTGCAAGACCCCGACGGTAAAATTCTTTTTATTTTGGACACGAAAGATGGAAGCATTGATTACCACGAGAGTTGCGAGAAGAGGGTGGTGCCGCAACTGCTTGCCAATATGAATGCAATGGCTCAAGAGTGTAAAAAGACGGTGGAAGCGCTAACCAATCCGAAAAAAGAAGGGCCTAAGGCGCCTGTCAAGAAATAATTTTAGGTTGGCACCAGGAGGCTTTCGTCACCACGCTAGCAAGCCTGTTCGTTCCATGTCGAACCTCCCAATGAATAAAAGGCCCGTTACGGTGAATCTCCGGCGCGGTCTAAACTTCCCTCGCGGGGAACGCTGGTGCCAACCTACCTTCTATTGTACCATTCGCTCCTGTTGAATTAGACTGAAAGTACAACCTTCACGGGAGACCGATGAAAAACCTAATCTCATTTTTGCTTTTTACTTTGTGCGTTACTTCTGGTGCTTCCGGAAACGCTCCAATCATCCACGGTACGGCTCCGATCACGTACTCGAACGGCGCGATAGCGATCCCAAAGGCCACTGCGGTGGTAGACGGGTACCTCTCAGCGGCGGATTTTTCCACTTTCAGCGGAAACGTCATCAGTCTTGGTGCAATTGATACCCAGACGAAAAACTCGGTAGGTCTCTCGCTAGTGACCGGGGTGCTCAGCACTCAGACTGCGGATGCCACCCATCCTGGAATGGTGGGCATCGGAGCGCAGACCTTCGGGGGAGCGAAGACCTTCAGCGGCGCAATGTCCCTGGGAAGCACTCTTGCGGTGACCGGAGCGACTTCCCTCACTGGAAATTTAGGGGTTGGAGGTACGGCTGCCTCTAACGCGAAAGTTTATATTACCGGCTCTGGAACGGCTGGATTTTCTAGTTTGTATTCCAACTATAATGATACGGTCGGAACTTCTGATTCTACTACTTCGATTTACGGATCTTACGGCTCGGTGAGCACCGGAGCGGCGGTCACTACAACCACCAGGGCACAATTCTATTCTGCGGATGTAGCGAAATTTGCTGGAAGCACGATTACCAACGATTTTGCTTATCTTGGCGCGATGCCATCGCAGGGTACTAACCGGGTTTTTTTATCGGACAGCGCAACTCCTGGAGGCACTTTCGGCATCTATTTGGGTACCGCAAGTCCGTCTAAGCTCGCGGGAGGAACTGCGTCTACGTCTACGACCTCTGGGCAGTTTCAGATCCTAGGCGGCCAGGGAATGACCGGCGCTCTCTTTGCGGGCGGCACCGGAAATTTTACTGGGAATTTTGGAGTTGGCGGAAGCGCTGGCACCAACGCTAAACTTCTTCTCACCGGCGCCAACACTGGATCTGCCGCTACT
>OFRM01000390.1_pt1 | contig 18941 bp, 15 predicted proteins | sample 1543101 | NCBI WGS metagenome assembly OFRM01 (sample SAMN07774223, study PRJEB24372) | wastewater metagenome | isolation source: Exp Tend VB 0WW | collected 2016-02
AGAGTATTCGTCTCGAGAATATAGATGCCACGTGGCGTTACCATAAAATCCGCGCGTGAGTAATGGCGGAGTCCGAGCGCTTTGTGTGCGAGGCGAGCGGCATTCTGGATCATCTCTGACTCTTCTCGCGAAAAACTGCCCGGAGTTATTTCGTGCGACTTCCCCTCATACTTTGCTTCATAATCAAAAAAATCTTTTTCTTCATGCGGGCGGATTTCGGTCGGCAAAAGTGCATACAAATCTTCCCCACGGAAATTTTCAATCACGCCGCATGTCGCTTCTTTTCCACGAATAAGTTCTTCTACAAGAAGGTCTTCCCCACTCTCGGCCGCTGACTCAAAAACTTCTTTGAGCTCGGGGAAACTCCGCACAATTATCACTCCCACAGACGAGCCGCCAGAAATAGGCTTCACGATCCACGGTGGAGTAATTTGCCGGAAGATTTCAAAACTGAGCGCCGAAATGCCCGCACTTCCCTCTTTCATTTTCTTTTCCAAAAAATCATCCCCACGAATCCATCGCCCAAGTGGCACTCGAAGTCCTGCTTTGGAGAAATGCTCGCGAGCAAACGCTTTGTGCATGCCGAGAGCGGAACCAATTATTCCCGAGCCGGTGTAAGGAATATTCCATTTTTCCAACTCGCGTTGCACCTTGCCGTCTTCGCCGTATTCACCATGAAGCGCATTAAAAATTATATCAGTCTTTCGCGACACTCTTTCGAGATTTGCTGGGAGGCCATTTACGTGCCACTGGCCATCTTTGGTAATGAGTACATCTACAGGATCATATTTATCAGTGGGAAGATGGCGCAACACCGCCTGCCCCGTTTTCAGAGAGACATGATATTCGGGGCTCACTCCCCCACGAAGCACGCCGACACGAAGCTTGTTCATTAAATTATTATACTGCGAATAAGAAAATAGTTAAAATTTTCAATGTCTGGCCGAGCAAAGCGACCCGTTGAAAATTTTAACTATTTTCTTATTCGCAGTATTGTACTATTTCTCTAAAAGTTTCCACAAAAGACGCACCGGCGCACCAGCCGCACCTTTCGCAAGAAATTCTCCATCGACAGAAGTCATGCGCGGAGCCATGTCCACATGCACCCACGGATATTCTTTTGCAAATTGATACAAAAACATCGCTGCCGTAATAGCGCCACCGTATCTGTTTTTCCCCGTGTTGGCCCAGTCGCCAAACGTGCCTTTTACATCGTCTTCATATTCGTCCCAGAGTGGAAGTGGCCACACATAATCACCACTTGTTTCTCCAAGCTCGCGGAAAAGCGTTTCGAGTTTTGTATCTCGCGTAAAGATCGCCGAAGCGCGGAGACCGAGTGCGCCCATTGCCGCGCCGGTCAGTGTCGCCACATCCACCACAAGCTCTGGGTTATATTTCTCCGCATACGTGAGTGCGTCGGCGAGGATAATCCGCCCCTCGGCATCAGTGTTGAGCACTTCAATCGTTTTGCCCGACATACTGCGCAAAATATCTCCCGGGCGATAGCTCGATCCAGAAGGCATGTTTTCTACCGCAGGTACGAGCGCGACTACATTTTTCTTGAGCTTGAGTTTTGCGGCGAGTACAATAGCATGTATCACCGCCGCGCCACCCGACATGTCCATGTGCATTTCATAAATTCCGCTATCCGGCTTGAGATTGAGTCCACCAGTATCAAAAGTCACTCCTTTACCCACAAACACAATAGGCTTTTCTTTCTTTGAAGCGCCGCTGTACTCCATAACAATAAACTTCGGATCGTGATCAGACCCTTGCGCCACACCGAGGACTCCGCCCATACCAAGTTTTTTCATCTCAGCTTTTCCCAAGACGGTAACTTGCATTCCGGTACCCTTCGCGGCATTCTTCGCAGCAGTCGCGAGAATCTCGGGTGTCATTTCTCCGCCCGGAGTGTTGGCGAGAGTACGGCACGCATTTATTTCTTCCGCCGCCAGTCTTCCCCGCTCAAAGCCTGCTTCTGCTTCTTTTGAAACCCCCTCGATAGAAATCTCCGTGACAAAATTCCATCCTTCTTTCGGGGTGGTTTTATATTGCGTAAATTCGAAGTTCGCCATCTCAAAATTGACCGCCAAAAGATCGCCTAAGTCGCGAGGAGAAATTTCTACAGACGAAAACGAAAAATCGGAAAACTTGAGGTGTATCTGACGAATCTGCTTCTGCTTTGCGGTCACCACCACCTTTCTTGCCAGAAGTACGAGCTTCCGAAGAGTCATCTCTTCTCGCTTCCCGGTACTCACCACGAGCTCTTTCGTACCATCGATACTTCGGACAAAATCAGAAGCCTCCTGCTCGCTTAACATAACGAGAGTACAATTCTTTGGGAGTTTCTTGTTATATGAAAATTTCGCTTTGAGATACATTAGGAAGTCGGAGCTACTCCAAAAGACCCTTTCACAGCCCTTGGCTCCTGGTGATTTTTGGAAGCAAGAGCGTTCGCTACCTCCTTCACGAGTTCTTGCATATCTACATTCGCTTTTTCCATATACTGCAAAATTCCAGAATTCACGGCCTCGAAAATAGTTTCCGGACTACCTGAATTTGTAAGTACCAGAACAAGAGCACTCTTTCCCCACTCATCTTCGCGGAGTTTCTTCAGGGCTTCGATGCCATTCATGACCGGCATTTCGAGGTCGAGGATAATGAGGTCGGGGTGAATACGAAGAGCTGCGTCGAGGCCCTCTTTGCCGTTTTCTGCAACAACAAGCTCATATCCTGCGTCGGTGAGTGTCGTGTTCATTATATTACGCAGGGCAGTGTCATCCTCCACCACCAAGATCTTCTTTTTTTCGTCGTTCATAGTGAATTAGTTACCTTTAAATATACAACTTTTATAGCAAACACTCCCGAAGCTCCTCTGTCTTGCCTTAAGAATACCATAAAAATAGTCGAGGCAAAATGGTTGCTTTTTAGGGTGTTTTATGCTAGGATAGTATGGTTGTTTGGTATCGGCAAAATGATTGTGAAATAAGGACTTTTTCATCCTTTTTAAGGAAAAACAGACCCGGAGTTGGCGGAGCAAAGACCGCCATTCATGAGTAACAAACTACAACAAATACCCCACATGGTGGCTATCCTTCCCTTCTTTGCCACCGCGGGCTGGCCGTTTTCCTTCTTGTTTGCACCGGATTCCTCGGTAGGAGTTGCAAACTTTAGGGCAAACTCTTTATTTGCGCTCGAACAGTCTCAGGCAGACGCGCACGAAAAAGAGCTTAAGCAACGCGCCCAGAAAATCGATGCATACTTCAAAGACCGTGGCATGCCACTTGCCGGACGAGGGCTTTTAATGGTGCGCGCGGCTGAGGAGAATGATCTCGACTGGAGGCTTTTGCCAGCTATTGCGGTACGCGAATCAAGCGGTGGGAAGCAGATGTGTGGGTCAAACCCTTTCGGTTGGGCCTCGTGCAAAGTGCGCTTTAAGAGCGTTGACGAAGCGGTAAACACCGTTGCAAGCCACCTCGGCGGCAATGAAGCCAGGACCGAGAGCTACTACAGTGGCTCCACCGACAAGAAGCTCCATGCTTACAACGGTACCGTCGTCCCGACTTATGCCAATGAGGTAAAAGCCATCATGGACAAGATCGAGGCGCAAGACATTGAGGATGACACAACAGATACTGACAAATAAAAAAACATACATAAAACCCCCGTTCTCCGGGGGTTTTATTCTTTCTCGTCCTATTTCGTTGATTGGATTTGCTTGATGTAAGCTTCAGCTTGGTCTTTGATTTGTGGATTGATTTCTTCTGCTTGGCGGATCTGAGCAATAGCGTCTTTCTTTCGTCCGAGCTGGAGATATCCGGCAGCAAGGCGCACTCGGATCTCTACATCTTGAGGACTTTTTGCTACTTCTGCCTCAAGAATAGCTACCGCTTTCGGAAAATTACCTACACTGGCGTAAGCGTTTACAAAATCATCTTCCATAATCGTGGTCGTACCGAAATTCTCCATCAAAATCTTATCGGAAAGTTTCTCGTCACCAGCATAAATGGCCGTAATAGCATATATCTTGGTTGCCTGCTCAAAGCGGGGCTCGAGCTCGTGAGCTTCTTTTGCGAGCTCGAGGGCGTGCGCAGCATCGTGCTTGCCGAGATACGCATTGATCATATCGAAGTAGATAGACTGCTTGGCAGGAGAAAGCTGATGAGCTTTTTCGAGATGAGCGAGAGCTTCGTCGTACATACCAAAGCGCGAGAACAAAAGCGCGGCGAAGGATTCATTGCGAGCATCTCCGGGAAACTCTTCGGTCTGGAGGATTGCCTGCTTGCGAGCGGCGTCGAAGAATTTTTGAACAATATCCTGAGGAATGCTGGAATCTTTCGCTCGGATAGCGTTCTGAGCGAGCTGCTCCCGAGCCTCACTCGTGCCGAAAGTGTTATAGTTAATGGCTCGTTCAAACGCGTCGATATTCTTGGTGAGGTCTTGGTTTGGTTGGAATCCATCGATAATAGCGAGGTTGGCGAGAATCGGACGCACGTTTACAAAGTACATGATGACCACAAGCGCGAGCACCGTGATGGCTCCTACCGCAATAGCACCATCCGGGACATTGTTGCTCGGGACAATCTCTCCTCTTTCTTTTTCAGTAAGACAGTGATGCAGATAACCCAAGAGAGAAATGAAGAGTACGTAGCTCCAGAGGTTGTCGAATACGAAGAAGTTGTGAATGAAGTAGGCAACCAGAAGTCCAGTAAGAATACTCTTTTCCACCACGGTAAATCTTGTTTTTTCTGGATCGCCTTGTCCAAGATTTGCAAACCAGTGTTTTATTCGAGCAAAAAATGAGAGCCGGCTACTATCTTCTTCGTTTTTCCAAATATACCAAACAGAGAGAACGAAGAGAGAGAGGTACGAAAGGAGGCCAAGAGCTCCACCGGCAACGAGCCAATCAAAGAAAATGTTATGCGCACGGTCAAACCACTGCTCTTGAGCATACATGCCAGGGTTGTAGTATTTGTTGAAGACGAAATTAAAACCTTCTTGTCCCCATCCGAGGATAGGGCGTTCTTGCCAACCATTAATGGCCATGCCCCATACCATAAAGCGCGCATTCGTCGTGTCAGCAGAGAGTGAGATAGATGCAAGACGAGCCAAGGCTCCATGGTTTCGGACAAACTCAGTGTTCTTTAGAGCAAAGAAACCTCCGATGAGTATCAACACCGTAAGTATTCCTCCGATGGCGACCTTTCTCAGGGTCTTGTTCTTTTTTTCAAACAAAGCAGTAAGAGCGGAAGTAACGAAAATACCCGCCAAAACACCGAGGATGGTGCCACGAGTTTCCGTAAAGTACAGTATAGCGAGCTGGAGAATCATCGCTACGCCATATGCCCATCGCATGGAGACGTGCCCGCGGTGTCGAGCAAAAAGAAATGCCGTGAGGAAAAAGCTCCACATCATGTAGACGGCAAGGTAGGCTGCGTTACCAAATGTCCCATCCAAGCGCGCACCACCCTGATTAATAGTGATACTCCCAGAAAGCTGAAGAAAACCGTATACAGACATTATGACACTCGCAAAGACATTCATCTGAATGAATCGCTCCCAGAGCTTTTGAGTAGAGAGCACCGAAGTGGTCACAATAAAGTAGAGGAAGAGGTGCGCGAGAGCGACAAAGCCTTCCATTCGCTCATAATTTGACCAAAAACTCTTGAAATGATTGGCTCCAAAAAGGTCGGCCAGGAACATAATGCCCACAAAAGCAGAAAGCGCCCAAAGTATGGCGGATTTCTTCGGACGATAGGCGACATTTATATAGGCCAAGACGATCCAGACCGCAAACAGAAGCTCTACAAGAATTCGGAAGGCGAAGTTCTTGCCGGTAATAAAAGGAAAGAATAAATTACTAAAAACGATAAACGGGATAAATGGCAATACAAAAATCCCGACAAGGGTTATGCGCCGTAGAATATTTTCTAAATTCATGCTATCAATATAGCATAAGGCGGAGGATTCGCACAAATTATGGCTGAAGCAATTACCATCATAAAACCGAAGAAAAAGTTCTCGCTCCAGGATATCCGCGAGCTCTGGCAGTATAAAGAGCTGCTCTACTTTTTCACGTGGCGTGACCTCAAGGTGCGCTACAAACAGACCGTCATCGGAGTCGGCTGGGCGATCTTCCAACCCTTCATTACCATGGTGGTCTTTACGGTATTTTTTGGCACCCTCGCCAAAATGCCTTCGGACAACGTGCCTTACCCGGTCTTTGTGTACGTGGGGCTGCTCTTTTGGCAGTTTTTCTCTGGAGCACTTTCTGACACCAGCGCCACACTCGTGGGCAACCAAGCCATCATCACAAAAGTCTACTTCCCTCGCCTCCTCTTGCCCCTCTCTTCGGTGTTTACGAAGTTTGTAGACTTTGCCATCTCTTCGGTAATCCTCGCCGTACTCATGGTGTACTACGGATACGCGCCAAACATTTGGGGATTCTTGATTCTTCCTATCCTCCTCGTCATCACCTTTATGGCATCGTCGGGTATCGGGCTCTTCCTCGCGGCGGTCAATGTTAAATACCGCGACGTACGCTACGTGCTCCCCTTTTTCATTCAAATGCTTCTCTTTCTTACTCCAGTTATTTACCCTTCGAGTATCGCCGGTAAATATTCCTGGCTCCTCGCCTTCAACCCCATGACAGGAGTGATCCAGACCGCTCGCGCCGCACTCTTCAATACTGCGCCCATCAACCTCACCCTCGTCGGACTTTCTTTCCTCGCGAGCCTTGTGGCCCTCGTAATCGGCGTGATGTATTTTAAGACAGTAGAACGTTATTTTGCAGACATTATATGAGTCAGCCAATTATCGAAGTAAAAAATCTCGGAAAAAAATATAACATCACCCACCAGCAGGGTGGGTACATTGCCTTGCGTGACGTGCTCGCCTATATCCTCAAAAAACCTTTCTCTTTCCTGAAAACAAAAGCAAAATCGATGGTCGGCGCGAGTACCAAAGAAGAATTCTGGGCGCTCCGAGGCGTTGATTTTTCGATCGACCAAGGCGAGGTCATTGGTATCATTGGGGCCAACGGTGCGGGCAAGTCGACTCTTCTCAAAATCCTCACCGGCATCACGCCACCCACCGAAGGCGAAGTGGTCATGCGCGGACGCGTCGCCTCTCTCCTCGAAGTCGGTACCGGCTTTCACCCCGAGCTCACCGGGCGCGAAAATATTTTCCTCAACGGCGCTATCCTCGGTATGACACGAAAAGAAATCGCGAAAAAATTTGATGATATCGTAGAATTTGCCGGAGTCACACAATTTCTCGATACACCCGTGAAATATTATTCGAGCGGCATGTACGTCCGTCTCGCTTTCTCTGTCGCGGCACACATGGAGCCCGACATTCTCCTCGTCGACGAAGTACTCGCGGTGGGCGACGCAGAGTTTCAAAAGAAATGTCTCGGCAAGATGGAAGAAGTGACCAAAAAATCCGGCCGCACGATCCTTTTCATCAGCCACAACATGGGAGCGATCCAAAACCTCTGCAAGAAGACAATATTCCTCAAAAAAGGGAGAATAGAAATGTTTGGAAAGACCGACGATGTCATCCGTGCGTATCTGGAACACTCCGAAGCCGTTTCTTCCACGGAATTTCAAGAAGACACGGAGAAGTCTGCACAAATACGAAAGATACAAATCCTCGATGCAAACAAAAACCCGACCGGGAAAGTGCCCATTAGTCAGAAGTTTTTTATTAAGATTGATTACGTCGTACGGCAGCCAATAAAACAAGCACTCCTGTATCTTTGGTTTTACTCCCGGGGAGAAATTCTTCTCTCCTCTTCAAGTGCGGACAAAGATGGCGTGCTCCGAGACTACGAGCCCGGGCAATATTCCACACTTGTCGAAATCCCTGCTTTTCTTTTCAATGTAGGATATTATTATTTCGATGTGCGTTTCCAGAAACCATTTATCGAAGATATTGATTATCAACTCAATTTAAGTTTTGAAGTCTCAGACGTGAGAAATCCCGTCTCAGAAATTTTCCACGGCAACAATGCCGGGAGGATTGCCACAATTCTTGAATATCATACCGAAAAATAAAATACCAAAACCATATGTTGCTACACAAAATTATCGTCTTGATGAGCGATATCGAGCATATTTTTTCTCCCGCATATAAGCACCCTCGCCGTGGAAAAATCTTGCGCAACTATCTTCGCATACGCGTACGGGCTTCACTCAACCGCTGGTTCCACTTTACTCACGAACACTTTCTCGACTATCGTGTGGAGGTGCCCGACTACGATGTTTTCCTCGCCATTTTCCGCCAAATATTTGTCCGCCACACGTACTATCTTGAAACAAAGAATTCCTCGCCAAAGATTATCGACTGCGGTGGAAATATCGGTATGTCCGTGCTCTATTTCAAATATCTCTACCCAAATGCGAGCATTACCGTTTTCGAGCCATCACGTGAAGTCCTCTCCGTGATGAAACGAAATATCGAAGGGAACAAACTCAAAGATGTGAAGATTGTCGAAGCGGCAGTAAGCGCAAAAGATGGCGAACTTGAGATACACCCTCGCGGAAATGCAGCTTCCGGAAACACCCTTCTCTCCGGAATATCCGAAGCTACGCCAAAAAAAGGATTAGCCGAAAAGCCCTATACCGTAAAAACTGTCCGCCTTTCCCCACACATTCCAGAAACTCTCGATCTCTTGAAACTGGACATTGAAGGAAGCGAAGGGGGTGTCATTCAAGAGCTCGAAGATGCGGGGAAACTTCATTCTGTGAAGGAATATGTGATGGAATACCACTACTACCCACAAGTACCGGAAAACAATTTCGGCGATCTCGTAAAATGTTTCGAGCGAAATGGGCTCGGCGTACAGATGTATTTCGAAGACATGCCGGCGGCATCCGAGCAACTCTCTTTTGCGCACAACGGATCCTACGCTACCTCTCTCCGCACATCGCCCTTAAAAAAGTAATTTTTGTAGAATAAAACAACTGTAGATACTTTCTTTCAAAAGAAAGTATCTACTTGGCGCCCTTGGTGTCTTTTTTTATATCCACTTTTCCTACTTGTGCTCCAATGGGGTGGTAGGAGTATAATGCTATTTATTATCAAATAACTCATAGTTTTCATAAAAATGAAATCATATAAGCGTTTGGGTGCGGCGGTTCTGCTTTTTATCGGAATTTTAATTACAAGTTTTACTGGGATAAAAGGAAGCAGTGTGCAAGCTGCAAATACTCATTCTATAGACATAGAAAGGGGTAGTTCTCAATATCTTTCCATATCAGATGGAAGTCAAACTGGTCTAGATATAACAGGAAACTTTACCATTGAATCTTGGATTAAACTTGAAAGTCTCCCGTCCGACGGACAAAATTATTTTATTGCTTCAAAGTGGGAAGACGGTGACTGGGCAAACGGATCCTACGAATTTCGTGTTCGAAACGCGGGCGGAACGCATTATCTCACCCTTTCTACTTCCAACGGAAGTACTGGGAATAATCCGGAAGTTTCTTGGTCACCATCTACTGGCACTTGGTATCATGTCGCTGTTGTTTATACGACTAGTGGTACTGCAAAATTTTATGTAAATGGAACTCAACAGGGCTCAACCCAGACAGGGCTAGTTACAAGTATTCAAGACTCTGGTACATCTTTCCTTGTAGGTGCAAACGACCCAAGTTCTCCAACAAACTTCTTTGACGGACTTATTGATGATCTTCGAGTGTGGAACACCGCACGAACAGAAACAGAAATTTCTGACGACAAAGATCGAGAACTCAACGGTAACGAGACAGGCCTTGTTGGATATTGGAAACTCAACAACTCCCTCTCAGACACAACAACCAACGGAAATACACTAACAAATAACAATAGTGCTATTTTTTCGACAGATACACCATTTTCTTTTACTGAGTTACTGAAGGTTCGTAAGTCCACTAGCGAATCCCTCTCAAGCTCTACTGTTCTTCAGAACGACGACGCCTTGAACTTAAGCCTTGATGCAAATAAAACATACATTATCGATGGTGTAATCTTTGCGTCTTCCACAAGTGCAACACCAGATATTCTCATAGGGTTTTTCGGTCAAACCGGCTCCATAATAACCATTGGCTACACCAATGACGTGAATGAAATGGTATTGAGTTCTGGGGCTGCAAGCTCGCGAATAAACCTTCCGGCAAATACACCGACATCAATTCACATAAAAGGAACAGTGGTCACAGGAAGCGCTTCTGGGGACTTTCAGCTCAAATGGGCACAAGCAACATCAAATGGCGCGCCAACGACCGTAATGGCAGGTAGCTACCTCAGAGCAGAGGCAATCTAATAAAAGAAAGACAAAGGCGCGTGCAACAAGTTAGCCTGTGGTTAACTTGTTGTTGTTATATAAATGGAAATATGGTCAAATCAAAATAAACAACTAATCACCATGTGCGGCATCCTCACCATCGCAGGCAAGAATATCGGGAAGTATGACACGCAAAAAGTGGGCGTGGCATTACAGACTCTCGCCCATCGCGGACCAGACGAGCAGAAAGAAATGCGCTTTGAAAACTGCATCCTCGGGCAAGCACGGCTCTCCATCATCGACCTCGGTGGGGGCAAACAGCCGATGCGCAACAACACAGAAAATATTGCTATCACCTTCAACGGCGAGATTTATAATTACAAAGAACTAAAAGAAGAACTTGAAAAGAAAGGTCACAAATTTTCTACGCAATCCGACACAGAAGTCATCTTGAAAGCCTATCTCGAATATGGAAAAGAGTGCCCGAAGTATCTCGACGGCATGTTTGCATTTGCGATCTGGGACGAACGACAGGACAAGAATGGAGGCAAGAAAGAAATTTTTCTCGCCCGAGATCGCTTCGGCAAGAAGCCGCTGTACTACGCTTTTGATGCAGAAGGTGGCATCGTGATTGCGTCTGAGATAAAAACCATCGCCGCAGCGGGGATACGCCCCGTGCTTGATCCGGAGGGCATCGACGCCTACCTCACCTTTATGTACCTGCCACCATGGCGCACGGTGTATAAAAATATTTTTCCTATTCCACCTGCTCACTCGGCGCATTTCAGTGTCGATGCTACCGAGAAAATTTCACCCGTGCGATACTGGGCACTCGAACAAAAACCTATCGACCCAAAAGAAGTCTCCTACGACGATGCAAAAAGCCATGTGAAAGAGCTCCTCGTAAAAGCGGTAGAAAAACGCATGCTTGCTTCTGATGTTGAGGTGGGCTCTTTCCTCTCCGGCGGAGTAGACTCGACGCTCGTCACTGCGTACGCGCAAAAATTTGTGAGCCACCCTATTAAAACTTTCTCTGTGGGATACGACGGCGCGGGTGAGAAAAATGAACTGCCGTTTGCCGAAGTCGCTGCGAAAAAAATCGGCACCGATCATCACGTCCTCCACGCTTCTGCAGAGAATAAAGATGTGCTCGAAAACGCGATGGCGTATTTCGACGAGCCGCATGCCGACTCTGCCGACCTCGCCCAATACATTCTCTCCGAATACACCGCAAAGGAAGTAAAGGTGGCGCTCGCAGGCGACGGTGGCGATGAGCTTTTCCTCGGCTATGGCTGGCACACTGTTTTCTGGAATCGCCCCAAGCTTGCCCGGCTCAAAAACATGCTCACCTTCGCCACGCCCTACAGCGAGCACCTCCGCCTCGTGACACAATTCTCTCCCACCGAGCGCCGCCGCCTGATGAAGGACAATCTTTCAAGCAAAGTCGACATGGAGCATTTCTCTCGCGATTTTATCGGCACTGGCGTAGAAAAAATAAACGCATTCGATATCACCACCTACCTCCCCGGCCAGCTTCTCTCGAAAGTCGACATGATGAGCATGCGACATTCTCTCGAGGTGCGTTGCCCACTTCTCGACTATCAACTCGCAGAGTATGCATACAACTTGCCACGGGCATATAAAATGAACACCGGTACCGGAAAGCTCATTTTGAAAGATTTGCTCGCAGAAATAATGCCGAGAGAGTTTGTGGACAGAAAGAAACAAGGCTTCGGCGCGCCGGTGCGACATTGGCTCTCACAGCCCGACATGCAAAAATATGTAGAAAAAAATCTCGCGCCAGGTGCAAAGATCTACAGCCTCCTTCGTGAAGAAGAAGTGCGAAAAATTCTCGCCGCCGCGTTCACCACCAAACGCCCGAAAGAAAGTTATCAAACCTGGATTCTCCTCTGTCTCGAGCTCTGGCTCAAATCACATGAAGGGTTTTATAGGGTGGATTGATCTTGAATTCTTTTTTGAAGTTTCCAACCCACTTGAAGAAACTGGTAGAATGCTCGGGGGATGGAAGAAGGGCATACAAGCAAAAACTCCCGCGAGATAGCGGGAGAAACATGTGGTTTCGAGAAAGGACTCGATTGCCCTCGCTCCACTGGCCGTTCTCGTCAAGCTTCCACGCGTTCACGTTCCACTTGGCGTTGTCGCGATTCCAGTTCACGTTCACAACGAACACTTTCGTGCTTGCGGCCATCCATTCCACCACCCGTTGAATAATCTTCGGGTTGAATCTGATTCGAGACATCGAAGTCCCAGAGCTACAAACACCAACAATATGTTTTTTGTTGAAGAAGTTGGAAGTCACTCCTGCGGAAACCGTAGCCGCAACAGACCTCGACTTTCAATTCTTAAAACCTCTGCCGTAAGCCGTAGCCAACAGCCTAGCAAGATTTGAATTGAGTATACCAAAACAAAAACCCTCTGACACCCTGCTCGAAAGCAAAGTGTCAAAGGTTCAAAGGTTAATGGCCCAAGGTTCAGTTGCGAGAAAGGACTCGAGGGCCCTCGCTCCACCGGCCGTACTCGACAAGCTTCCACGCGTTCACGTACCACTTGGCGTGGTCGCGATGCCAGTACACGCGCACAACGAACACTTGGACGCCAACCTGTAGGTAAAAAATGTTGGCATAGCCATTGTTCAGAAGCGTACCCTCTTCGCCTCTGGGTTGAAGCTTTACGAGAGCTCCAATCACCCAGAGGTCAGCCCAGGAAAAGACGTGGGCTGTCGGCAACTCAGCGCGAATCTCGCTATCGTACATATTCTTTGCGAGATCGTGCACCGACACGCCCAGTGCGGGCCGGTTGGTGACCGGACTCGCCGACGAAAGTACACAAGATTTGAAGTCGTCCCAAACGTACAGATTCACCTCGGTATTCCCGTTGCTGAAGAAGCCATCGGGGTCGAAAGTACCGACTAGTGGGCCAAGGGTTACTGGGTCCCGAGGGATCAAACCCCCAAGCCCGTCCGGAAACCGACCCTCAACCAACGCCTGTAAAGCGAGGTTCAGGAGGCTGGGACTAAACGGGTAGCCCCCAGCCTGTCGGATCTGCCTCTTTATCTCGAACAACTTTCCGTCAAGCTGTTCGTACAAATCGCCTGTGACGATACTCGCCATGACAATTCTCCTGTTTAGATTGCACTGTACAGCAAAAAAACGGCAATCCGCTTTGCCACAGCGGGGAATGTCCTGAAATACAGGGCACTTTCTGCTGTGGCAAAACTTCAAGATTTATTTCAAATAGCTAGAAATAGTGTACACTATTTGTGCTTTGTTGTCAATAACTCTGGTTAGAAAAACAAGCTATGCTTAGGGGGCATGAATCTCTCCGAGCTCACCCGTAAAATTCTCAAAAAACTCCGTGGTGGGGTGGTGACACTTCGCGCAAAAGGCGATGTGCGTGGGCGGGTGCTCCTCTCCTATACCACACTTCCTTTCATCTCGCCCCAATCCATCGGCGGGCACACAAATAGGTGGGAGTGCCAGCGCATAGCAGAGATCTGGAGCGAGCATGGGTACACGGTGGATATTGTAGATTTCGACAATCTCTCTTTTCTTCCAAACCCGAAAAAGAAATATGACTACTGTATTGATATTCAAAACAGACTCGAAGATTTCACACCACACCTGCCGAAAGAATGCGTGAAGATTTTTCATGTTACCACCGCGCATTGGAAATTTAATAATGACGCGGAGCAAAAACGCATTGAAGAAATAAATAAGAAACGAAACACCTCACTCTCTCCGAGCCGCGGATTGCCACCGTCTAAAAATATTGAACTTGCCGACAGGGTGACCATGCTCGGCAATGACTTCACTGAAAGTACCTACGCTTTCGCGGGAAAGAAAATAGTCCACATTCCCATTTCTACCACGCATCTTTACGACTCTCCGGAGAAAAAAGATTTTGAGAAAGCGCGAAAGAGCTATGTGTGGATCGGTGGAGCGGGTATGGCACACAAAGGACTCGACCTTGTACTCGAAGCTTTCGTTGCAATGCCGGAATACAACCTCGTGATTTTTGGAAAACCAGAAATTGGTTTTGTGGAGGCGTATCACAACGAGCTCTACAAGACCGCAAATATTCACTATGTTGGAAACATCGATCTGGGAAGTAAAAAATTCATCGATATTGCCGACACTTCACTTGGAATAATATTCCCATCCTGTTCGGAGGGTGGTGGCGGATCAGTGGTCAGTATGATGCACGCTGGTATTATTCCCATTGCAAGTTATGAGGCAAGTGTAGACGTAGAATATTTCGGAATTATCCTGAAAGAAAATACCGTAGTCGAAATTGAAAAAGAAATCCGAGCGCTCTCTTCCCTCCCCACAGAAACACTTCGCGAGTGGGCCGTGAAAGCGTGGGGCTATGCACGAGCACATCACACGCGCGAAACATTTTCGGAAGCGTATGAAAAATTTGTAGACGAAGTGACAAAATAAAATATAGACGGAGTGTTTCAATTCGTGTACTGTTTATAGAAAGCACACGCAAACACCTATGGAAAACTCACCAGAAGAGGTAACAAAAAAACCACGAAAAAAAATCAGCCGCTTTCTGAAAATTCTTGGCCCAGGAATAGTGACCGGGGCCGCCGATGACGACCCATCGGGTATTGCCACCTACTCGCAAGCGGGAGCGCAGTTTGGTTTCCAAATGCCATGGACCATGCTCTTCACCTACCCGCTCATGACCGCCGTACAGGAAGCGTGTATGCGGATCGGCGCGGTGACCGGCAAAGGACTTGCGGCGATAATTCGTGAAAACTATTCCAAGAAAGTACTCTACCCCGTCGTCCTCCTCGTCGTCTGCGCCAACACACTCAACATTGGCTCCGACATCGGCGCCATGGCCGCGAGTACTCAGCTCCTCTTTCCCAATATCCCCTTCCTGGCACTCGCCGTCGGTTTTTCTTTCTTCATAGTCTTACTCGAAGTTTTTATCTCCTATCGCTTCTATATCCACATATTGAAATGGCTCGCGATGGCTTTGTTTGCCTACTTTATCACCGCCTTCCTTATCGCGGTGCCGTGGTGGGAGGTAATCCGAGCGACATTCATACCGCATATAGAATTTAACAAAGAATTTTTATACATCATCATTGCGATTTTTGGCACAACCATATCGCCCTACTTGTTTTTCTGGCAGACGAGCAATACTGTCGAAGATGAAATCTCAAAAGGAAAACTCTCTGCCGACGGTGGCACCCCAGAGCTCAGTAAAGAATATTTGAAAGAGCTCCGAATCGATACCTTTGTGGGCATGCTGTTCTCCAACGTTGCCGCGTGGTTTATTATCGTCGTGGGAGCCGTCGTGCTCCATGAATCCGGAATGACCAACATCACCTCTGCCGCAGACGCCGCACGAGCGCTCGAGCCCCTCGTCGACACTTTCCCCAACGCCGGGCTTCTCGCAAAAATTATTTTCTCGATCGGTATTATCGGCATCGGCCTCCAGAGCATCCCCGTACTCGCAGGATCTTCTGCCTACGCCGTAGCTGAAACATTTAGCTGGAAGGAAGGCTTGTATCAAAAATTCAATCAATCTCGCAATTTCTATTTTGTCATCATCATCGGTACTCTGGTGGGGCTCGTATTTAACTTTATCGGCTTCGACCCAATCAAAGCGCTCATCTTCACCGCGGTCTTCAATGGCATCGCCGCTGTCCCTCTCATCTACCTTATCGCTCGCGTTTCGAGCAAAGAGGCAGTGATGGGTGAATACAAAAGTGGGCCGCTCTCCAAACTCGGACTCTGGATCGCCTTCGCCGTCATGGGAATTTTCGCGATTGCCCTGCTCTCCTCGTTTATTTAATATCTAAAAATCGAAAAACAAAAAGACCCGTTGATATCATCTCGGGGTCGGGGGAAGCGTACGTGAGCTACTAGACTAAGAGCTAGAGAGGCACCGCATCCACGGCAATGTTACACATAAAGTTCGGGTCGCTGTGAGGAAGAGCATCTTGTAATTCACCAAGGCGATGACGCCAGTTGGTGGGAAACAAGAAAAGGTCTATCTGCCACCTCTTTGAATAGGGCAATTCGAAGGGGGCGTATCGCCCTCCGAGCAACCCATAACCAATTTCAAACCGCGTCGTGGCAGTACCAAATCCATAGACCACCCGACTGAGCTTGGTGGATTGGATCTCCTCCAGCACCCTTTGCCGGAACTCACACCACAGATACTCGGGAACAGTAATGGCCAGGTCAAGATCGTTCCCCTCACCGTCCCTAGCAACACTACCAAAACAGTAAATTTCCTGTCCGGGGAATCCAGGGATGCGGCGGAATGCGTCCGCAATCTCCCTTGCCACCTGCATGGTGATCTTCTCGTAAGAAGCTCCAAATACCCCCATTAGGGCGAACACTGCTTCTCCCACCGACTGCTCCTCAATAGTCAAAAATTCTTCGATTCCATCGAAAAGCTCTCCCTGAGAGACCTCTTCGAATCTTCTTGTTACTTGTGGCATGGTCTTACACCTGTTTTTTTGTTGAAACTCCAAAAATTAAAATAGCTTATTTTAGCTCAAAAGTCAAGACCCACATGATTCAACGCTTCCCTCCTGCGTGCTATATTATATCCACATGCCTCCGCTTATTTCCGTCATCATTCCCACCAACAACGAAGCCCACGATGGGCGGCTCGCACTCGCACTCCGCTCAATGCAGGAGCAGACCTACAAGAACCTGGAGATTCTTGTTATAGACGACCACAGCACCGACAACACTCGAGAGCTCGTCGAGAGCATGACCGCGAGCGACCCACGCATCCGGTACCACCTCCTCTCTCCTGAATACGAAGATCCGAAACGCACACATGTCCTCCCTCACCGCACCCAGGGCTTCCGCGAATATGACATCAACGGCGGGTACAGTGCACGCAATTACGGATTTAAGATTGCGAAGGGCGAATACATCACCCTCCAAGATGCCGACGATGCTTCTCTTGCAAACCGCATCGAAGCGCAGTATGAGCTTCTGAAAAAATATAATGCGACCCTCGTGGCGACTCAGTGGATGCGCCTCACCGAAGAGCGCACGTCCAAACAAATCGATACTGAAAAAATATTTTCAGAAAAAGGTGAAGAGCATGTTGTGATCCGCCCCGAAGTCATCACCGCCATGGCTCGGCGCAATAAAGGCACCCTGATGAACGGCTGGTTTCCACATCGATACACACCATTTTTTTTCAAATGGTTTCCGCTCACACGAGGTCTTTTTTTCCGCGGACTCGAAAATTATCCGGGTGCCGACAACAGCCTTTTCTTCAAGCGCGAAGTGGTAGAAAAAGTACAATTCAGAAAACGCGACGACCGCGTGTGGCCAAACCCATACGGCCGCGGCTCCGGACGCGACTTTGCTTTCCAAGTCGCTGAAACATTTCAAAACAGCTGGTCGTTTCGCCTCCCGCTCTATCTCTGGCGCGCTGGAAGTGAAAATCCCACGTTTGCGGATTACGAAAAATATCTGAAGTAAAAAATAATGAAATTCTCTCTCATCACCCCGGTTTACAACATGGAGCGCTTTGTCCGCGAAACTATTGAGAGCGTGCTCTCCCAAGCGGGTGATTTTTTTATTGAGTACATTGTCGTAGACGACAGCTCGACAGACAAGACAAGTGAGATCGTCCGCGAGTATGTAGAAAAAATTTCACGCGGAGAATACCCTCTCCACTGTCTCGGAGTCACGATGCGCCATATTGTGCGAGAGGAAAAAGATGGGATGTATTCGGCAATCAACACTGGCTTCTCACAAGCTTCGGGTGATATTTTCGCCTGGATTAATGCGGACGATGTGTACGAGCCGGGGGCTTTTGCTACCGTTCAAAAAGCTTTTGAAACATTCCCCGAAACACAATGGCTCAAAGGTATTACGGGGACACTCAACGAAGACGGAAGTGTTGTGAAACCCGGACAATGCCTTGTGTACCGGCAGGATTGGCTGGCAAAAGGTGTGTACGGGCAAGAAGCATACTATGTGGCACAGGATAGCGTGTTTTGGCGAGCAGGGCTTTGGAAAAAGGTGGTGGGCATACCGGCAGAGTACAAATACGCGGGAGATTATTTCCTCTGGACAGAATTTGCGAAACACACCACACTCGTCTCGCTCAACACCCCGGTGAGCTATTTCCGAAGGCGCGAAGGGCAACTCTCGAAAGATGTATCCAGATACAAACGTGAACAAAAAATTATACGCCCGGAAAAAAGTTTTACCGCGTGGCGTGTCCGAATATTTTTCAGCGCGCAATCACGACTCGTACGAAAATTCCCAAGCCTTGAAAAATTCTTCGTGAAATTTTACCCTCTCTTTTTCATCCAAAAGCCCCTCACCTATTTGGAAATAAAAGACGGTGAGGTGGTGAGGAGAGAAATAAAAACATTTGTGGTACAGTAGAATTATGTTAATGAAAATCAAAAAAATCTTAAACCGCTTCGGGTATGATATTAAAAAGCATCATCCTGTTTTTGATCTTGTCGTAAAACCGCTCGACATTCATACCGTCATCGACATCGGCGCAAATGTTGGAAACTTCGCCAAACACATGCGCGAAGAATTTCCTGATGCAAAGATTTATATGTTCGAGCCGCTCGCTGACTGTTTCCAGGAAATAGAAAAGAAATTTTCTGCAGATACAAATCACCGAGCATTCCAAAGAG
>OFRM01000392.1_pt1 | contig 18937 bp, 38 predicted proteins | sample 1543101 | NCBI WGS metagenome assembly OFRM01 (sample SAMN07774223, study PRJEB24372) | wastewater metagenome | isolation source: Exp Tend VB 0WW | collected 2016-02
GTCACCGCCGCCGCCGCCGGAAGTTCCCAACGTCGGCATCCGTCTTCCAGTCGTTGAATCGAACCCGCCGATTCCGTTCGCCGGATCGGTGACGTTCAAGGTGAATCCCTACGGCGACCCGCCGGCCTCGGTCGCCAGCGGCCAACTCTCGCAATTCAAGATCGAGACGGAAAACCCGCCGCCATTCCCCGGCGAAGTGCGATTCATTCGCCCGCTGTTCGGCGACACGCCATCTGACGGCTCGTTCACGTCGGTTCCGGCGGCGATTTCCGAAGGATACCCCGGTGAACCTGGCCGGGTGATCGCGGCACTCGCCACGCCGTTCGGAATCTCGGCTTTGCCTGCTCGGCCGATGATGGCCCGAACCGAATCGCCGCCGCCGTTCCCCGGCGCGGCGATGGTCAATCGGCCTCGGCTGGACGTGGTGCGTGATCCACTCGTCCCGTATGCCGTGGTGCGGTCGCAGGGCGATTATCTGCCGAGCATCACGCAACCGGTTTCGACTCGCGGAACACCAGCCCGCGAAGCGGCGAACCGTGGTGCGACTATTGTCGAATCGTTGCCGCCTCCACAGTTCGGCGGCGATGTCAAAGTTCTTCGTGGTTCGTTCGGCTTGACGTCATTGCCGCCGATGCCGATTCGCGTTCAGGGTGTGGATTCCAGACCGCTCGAATCAGGTCGCGTCATCACCTACCCGAAGCCACCGGAATCGACCAGCGAGGCCGTACGACATGCGGCCATCGTCTCGGCATCGCCGATGCTCTCGCATCCGGTTGCCCAGCCGATGTCGTGGCGTGGAACACCGGCGCGTGAGTCCGTGAGTCGCGGTGCCGATGTCGTGCAGGCGTTGCCGCCGCCATCGTTCGCGGGTGGCGTGACCATCTCGCGGCCGTCGTTCGGCCTGACATCGCTGCCGTCGCGGCCGATCCTTGTCCAGCAGTCCGTGGCACTGGCGAGCGAACCGGGCCGCGTGCTGGCGAACTTCGGAGCGGTGGAATCGACCAACGTTGCCATCCGCACCACGACCATCGTTGCGGGTGCCGCCGAGTTTGCGCCGCCGTCGCAGCCGATGTCCGCAAGCGGAACACCGCCGCGGGATGCCGCCATTCGCACGGCAACGATCATTCGGGATGCGGAAGGCGTCCAACTTCATCCGGGTTCGGTGACGGCGTTGCGTTCGTCGTTCGGCATCACGTCGTTGCCGTCGCGGCCGGTGATTGTGCAGGCCGTGGAGACATCCGCCGAACATCAGCCCGTGACGTACATGCGTCCGGTTGTGGCCGCGCCAGCGTCTATCTCTTGGTCGCGTTCGCTTCTTGTGTCCGCCGAGGTGGTGCCGTCGTTCGCTGGTGCGGTGATGTGGTCTGCCGGCCGCTCGGCCCCGGCCGTTATGCCGCCGTGGAGCGTGAATATCGTTCGCGGTGACAACTCGCACGCCGAACCGTCCGCGCCGTTCTTCGGATATGGATGGCGTCAAGGCACGGAACCGGCAACGCTGTCAGGCGTACCGGTCGTGCTGTACGGCGTGGATCGCAGCGTGGTCACGCTCACGAGTCTTGATTGCGAGTGTCCGTGACAATAACCGGTTCGTCGGGTATTGGTTCAGAAGCACATAACGTTACTTTGATACGTCCAGCGGCGACTTCATCTTCAAGTGTCGTCCTTCCGGCCGCAATCTCGTCGAACGGATTGGGCGGCGGATCAACCCAAGCGACTTCTGTCGGAATTGTGAAATGGTTCATTTCTCCCTCATGTCTTTGCGTTCCGACAGCCTTCCGAGGTGGAAGGCCATCGTTGCGATCTTCTCGGCCATCGCCAGGATAAGCCGCTGAAGCTCGGCGATTCGCTCGGCATCGGACATCATGCGACCTCAAAGAGCCGGCTGGACTTCTCCCGCTTCACAAATCGCATCGCCTTGTTGCAGTTACGCACCGCTTCGGCGTGGTACTCGTCCTTCAGTTCGCATCCGTATGCCTGGCGTCCGAGTTTCAGGGCCGTGTACAGTTCGCTGCCAATGCCAGCGAACGGCGAAAACACCAGTTCGCCGGGATTCCGGGTCGGGCGGCGAGCCTTCCATTGGCTCGGCACCGTGGCGATTCTTTCGCGGGCGACAGTCCACCGTGTGGTTGTCCCGTACCCGGCTCGCTGCTTTGAGGCCCGGTTCGCGTGTCGCCGTCGCCCATTCAGCGACAGAGGCGAACCGGGCTTTTCGTTACGGGGCGGCGTTACCTGCCGAATGCCCACCCAACAGGAGCCGCCGCCCCGTGTTCCGCCAACGCGACGGAATGTCATGTCGCCATCAGCCGACGTCCGATCCATTCGGCGACTTGCGGGACGACAGCGTTTCCGAGTCCTCTAAGTCGGTCCACCGGAGGGGAAATCCCATCAACCACTCGATCCACTCCGGGTTCAGATAGCCACCACTGTGATCGGTCAATGCGATCTCGTCTTCCAAACGCGATGGTTTGCTGCGGCCCTGTGAATCCATCAACTTCAGCACTGCGTCCTTGCTCCGAATCCGATGTTGCATCCCGTCGGCCGCTCGCGGAGTCGGCACCATGCCCGGCCAGTTCTGCCGCGTCTTCTTGCCGCGAACCAATGCCAGCAGTTCGCCACGCCCGCCGCGTTCCGCATCGCTGGCCTTTGGCGTCGGCACCCTGATCACATGCCCGATGATCGAGTCCCGGTCTCGCTGCGAGACCGGAAGCGTTGCGTTCTTGGCGTCGTTCGCCGTTGGCGTAGGCAACGATGAACAGCCGGTCACGTCGGTGAGGGGCACCAACGGCGGCAGCAGGTATGCAGTCCCATTCCGCGTCATACCCGCACGCGGCCAAGTCTCCGAGAACCCGGCCAAGCCCTCGATGAAGCAACGCTGCCACGTTCTCCACGACGACGTAACGCGGTCGTACCACGCCAACGATCCGGGCGTATTCGGACCACAAACCGGAACGTGTTCCTTCTGCGATGCCCGCTTGATTGCCCGCGTTGCTGATGTCTTGGCACGGGAATCCGCCGCAGATAACGTCTGGTCGCTCAAAGTCCTCTCCTTCCGGGGGGAACGTCTTCACGTCGTCCCATCGCTTCACGTTCGACCAATGCTTCGCCAACACTCGGCGGCAATACTCGTCAATCTCCACCTGCCACACGCACCGCATCCCGGCCCGCTCGAATCCGAGGTCGAAGCCACCGATGCCAGCGAAAAGCGAACCGAACGTGAGCATCGCAATCACTCCCCCGCCCGTGCCAACCGCCGCAGGTGCCCCGCCCGCCGCTCCAGATGATCCGCGTACAACTCGGCACCGGCCGCTGCTGCCCGCGCCGCCCGTCGATCCAGGCGATCCGCTTCCGCACGGCGTTCGTCCGCCCGCAGCGATGCCTCGTATGCCGCACGCTCGGCATCGAGTTGCCAAATCATCTCGCCGATGGTCGCCATGTGTTGTCCTCCGTTGGTTACTTCGATTCGCTCGGCAACTTGCCTTTCCACTCCCGAGAGAGAACAAATTGCGGCCCGATTGTCACCGTGCACCAACTGCGGTACGTCGCACTGTCGCGCCGCTTGCCGTCCGCGAGTTCGTCCCACGGCACGCCGCCGGTGCGGCAGATCACCGAGGAGTTCGTGACCTTGAATTGGAACGGTCCTAGTTGCTCTTCGACGAATCCGCAAATGACCCATCCGTGAGCGAGGACGATCAGTTGGTTCTTGCCGACTTCTGGCATCGGTCACACGGGAACACTAGACACGCGGCTATAGTTCGTCAAGTGGCGATTTTCAGATTTCGCGGTTTGCCCGGTTTCGGCTTGCTCCGCTTGCGGGTGCGCACCGTTTCGACCGGGAATAGCAAAATGTTCCCGCACTCGACCGCGCCCAGCACGCGGCGAAGTTGGTGAACACGGCCCCGCGTGACACCGAGTACGCGGGCCGCTTCTTGAGTTGTCAGGTATCCGGGGATTGCTTGTTTCATGCGAATATCCTACACCGTGTCTAGTTCCGTGAATACTGTTTTAGGGTATTTCCCAAAAAAACACCGCGATTCCTAGCGGGATTAGACTATTTTGACAATTCCGGTTAAAAACATCCCGTTGCCTATTGCACGGGTGACTATGCGACTGTATAGATATGTGCAATGAATCGGCGGCAAGTTTTGGGAGGGCTGAACCATGCCACTGAATCTGAAGCTTCGCGATCCCTACCGACCCAGCTTGCCCTTCGCCGATTTCAATTCGGCGAATAGCAGAGACTTCACTTTGAGGAAGGTGCGGTAGCCGTCAACGGTGTTTAGATCCAACAGCAGTTTCACGAGTCCACCTCGTTAAATTCCGAGTTCAAGTACGATTCGATGCCGTTGGCGATCAGGAATCGGCATCCGTCCACGGAATCCACGGAACACCCGAGCCCGTTGCTGAACACGGCCAGCGAATCGCTGGATGACGACTCGTCTTCGATTCGGAACTGCCGATTCTTCGCAAGCATCTTGCGGATTTTGGCAATGATCTTACACTGTGATTGTCGCATGACGGATTTCCGGTCCGTTGTGAATGGGGCCGGGCGATGCAACGAACATCGTCCGGCTTCGACATTTCTATGGCCCAATCTCGCCGCCGTCAAGACTCACTAAAACATTTTGTAAAACATTTTGTGCTTCGCCCTGATTCGCTGCACTTTGGGCATGGTGATATCATTACGCCATGTCGCCAACCGGAATCCAGAGCCTTTGCCTCTCGTGGCCCGCGAGCCAAGTGCAGCTTGTCCGCGTGCCGATCACGTTGGCGGACGGGCACACGATTGCAAGTTGGGCCTCGTTCGTGTTGACCATCCGTGAAGACCCAGACTATCCACGGAGCGGCGCGGACTTGTATGACCCGCTCAACCCGGTTGGCTCGTGGGATGCGGTCGTTGAATCCGCTGGAACCGCTTACGGATCAGACGAGGTGCGGTTCAGTGTGACGGTTCCTGCCGATCCGGGAATCCAACGATATGCTCTCGATGTCTGGGGCATCGGTGGGACGGCCGGTGACGCATGTTTTATCCCGGCAACGTGGCTGACGGTCACGCCGAACGTGTCGTGATTTCGATTGCGTGTGGAGGGCGAAACGGTAAGATGTGCAGCGACTTCAAAGTTTATGCGGATTTCGTGGCGTGTTTTCGGCGCGGATTTCGACTAACGGGTAGGTGCTACTTTCTCCGGAGAATAGACATGATCCGCGCTGCCCTGCTCGCTGCCGCTTTTCTCGTCCCGGCCGTGCTCGTCGCCGATGATCCCGTTGTCGCCAAGTCGAAGATTTCTGCTGCCGTGGTGCCGATCCCGCGACCGAAGCCGCTGGAATGGACCGAGGTCAAGTGCGATCCTGGCGTCCCCGTGGTGCTGCAAGTCGAGGGAGCCAAGTCGGTGCAGTGGCTCCTCGTGGACGACACTGGGGCCAGCCTGACGACGTTGCCCGATTCGCAGAGTGCCGTCTTCGTCGGCAAGTCTCGTCATCGGGTGATCGCGATTGCGGATGGCAAACTCAACCTCACGGTGATGGTCGCGGGTGATGCGCCACCGCCGGGGCCAACCCCGCCGCCGAAGCCCGTGGACGAGTTGGTACGGCAGCTTCAGGCCGCGTACGACGCCGACAAGGGCGACACTAAAGCGGCGGACTTGAAGCAACTGATCGGCCTTTACACCGAGGCCGTAGTGTTCGCGAAGGATGCGAAGTTCGGCACGGCTGCGGACCTGTTCGCGGCGGTGTCGGCTGCGGCCGGCTCACTGCTGCCCGATGTCGATGGTGTGCGTCGTCTGCCGGGCATGCGGAAGGTGATCGCGGGCGAGTTGGCTTCGGTGCTGCCGACGGACCCCGATGCGCCGTTGACGGAGGCCGTGCGTGCGGCGGCCTCTGCGGCGTTCGCGAAGTGTGCGAAGGCGTTGCAAGGAGTGGTGACGCAGTGAGCAGCACGATTGCGATGGTGAGTCTCGGTCTCGCGTGCTTCTCGTTGGGCTTCGCGATTGCTGAGTGGATCTACAAGGGCAAGCCGTGAACATCTTCCTTTGGATGCTGTGGCTTCTGTTCGGCACCGTGGAAGATTGGGAGGCGGATTGATGGACATGACGGCATTCAAGCGGCAGTACGGAAAAACCATCCTCGCCGTCGCGGGCATGATCGTGACCGCCGCTCTCGGTGCGTTGGCTCAGTGGCTCGGCACGCCGACGCCTGAGCCCGTGACCGTGGAGAAGGTCGTCCACGTCGAAAAGACCGTCATCAAAGAAGCCGACCCCGCGCCGATGGGATGGGTGAACGACCCGGATGAAGTCGCCGTTGTCTCCGCATCGCTGCCGATCAAGGTGTTCGGTGACACGCCAGCGGGCCACATCGAGGATTTGCCGAAGTTCCATTACTGCTGGAAGCACTATGAAGACTTGTTCGCTAGGCCGCCGCCTATTGACGATCAGAAAGACGTTGGCTCTTGCGTTGGATTCGGAACGACGAAGGCGGTGATGCGCACTCACGCGGGTGAGATCGTCCGGCGAAAGGGATCGGCTTCGGAATGGAGCCGCTTCGCCGAAGAGGCGACTTACGGCGGGTCGCGTGTCGAGATCGGTGGCGGTCGCATCCGCGGCGATGGTTCCGTGGGTGGATGGGCGGCTCAGTTCGTGACCAAATACGGCATGGTGCCGCGGAAGAAATACGACACGGTTGACCTCACGACATACAGCACGACACTCTGCCGCGAGTGGGGCCGCTCTGGTGTGCCGGACGAGTTCGAGGTGATCGCTCGCAAGTTCCCGGTGAAGAGCTTCGTGCAAGTCAAGGTATGGGAGGAAGCGAAAGCGGCCATCGCTCAAGACTACTGCATCGCGGTGTGCAGCAATCAGGGCTTCGCGAATCGGCGCGACGAAAACGGTGTGGCTCGTGCGTCCGGGTCGTGGGCACATTCAATGTGCATTGACGGCTACCACATCGAGGGCTCGAAGGAATACGGGCACATTGTCAACTCGTGGGGCACGGACTGGATCAGCGGGCCGACCGGATGGGGCAATCCCGGCGGTGACGGATTCTGGGCCGAGTCCTCGGTAATTGACCGGATGCTCAAGCAAGGCGACTCGTGGGCCTTCAGCGGCGTCACGGGCTTCCCGGCCCGCAAGCCGCTTGACTGGAACGTGAATCGCGTCGAACCTCTCAAAGACCTGTTCACCCTGCGCCGGTCTGCCCGTCAGATCGTCGCCCCGGAGGCCGTATTGCCGTGGTGATCGGCTTGCTACTTCCGTCGCTGCTTCTCGCCCTTGAGGTACTCGGCGGCCAGTTCCTCTATCAATCGCGAGCGGTCCCAGCCCTTTGCGGCGGCGGCCTCGGTGAGCCGGTCCGCCATGCCACGCGGCAGGGTGATGTTGATTCGTTCGCGGTCCAGTTTCTTGCGGCCCATGCTCGGTGTGTTAACCATACACACGATTCCTTTCAAGCGGGGATTGAGCGTCGGGATATCGTGTGTATATTAGGGACACGATACCGGAGGCAACAGATGATCGACGTAATGAGCTTCGGCGGCGGCGTGCAGTCCACGGCGGTCATGACGCTGGCAGGCGAGGGTGAGATACCCATGCCTGCACGCTGGGTGTTTTCAGACCCCGGTGCCGAATCCGAAGCAACCTACGCGCATCTGGAGCGATGCAAGGAGTATCTCGCCAAGCGCGGTGCCGTGTTGGATGTGGTGAGCCACGGCAACATCGAAGTGGACATCATCGACTTCGCCGAGCATCGCGGCAACGGTCGCGTGAAGCGGTATGCCAGCATCCCGGCCTTCCTCGACATGAAGGGCGGCAGTGGCGAACGAATCATGCCGCGCCAATGCACCAGCGAATACAAGCTGGAACCAATCGAACAGTATCATCGTCGCGAAGTGCTTGGCCTGAATCCCCGGCAGCGGGCACCAAAAGAAGTCGCTGTGAACGTGTGGATTGGCATCAGCGCGGACGAAGAGCGGAGGGCCACGGCTCCGGGCCGGTGGCGAAAAGAAACGGCAGAAGTCGGAACAGACCTGCTCGGCGAATCGCACAAGGTCGAGCGAAAGGTTTGGGAGCCGGTGCCGTGGCAAGCGAAGTCATTCCCGCTCTTGGGATACACGCTTTATCCCGACCGCTCGCGAATCGACGATGCTCGATTTTCGGCTTGCTCAGGGTGGGATCGCGATGACGCGAAGCAATGGCTCGAAAAGGTCTGGCCTTGGCCGGTGCCGCGGAGCGCGTGTCTCTTCTGCCCGTACCGCGGTAACGCCGAATGGCGGGAGATGCGAGATGAACACCCATCCGAATTCGCTCGTGCTGTCGAGTTTGAAAGTCGTTTGCAGCAAGGGCTCGCCAAGCATGATGCCCGGCGACGTCGCGGCGACCTCGCCGGGACGCCGTATCTTCATCGCACACTGGTGCCGCTGGCGATGGCGGACTTGGACGCTGTGTTGAGCGACCGCAAAGGCTGCGGCGGGTTGTTCAGTCAAGAACCGGATGGCATCTGCGGCGTGTGATTTACCCTTTACGGAGTCTCGTTCATGCTCTCGCATCTGCTACTCGCCCTGAGTCTGTGCTTCGCGCCGCCCGATGCGGTGGTGGATCGTCCAACCCTATTCCCCTCCGTCGTGGCTCTCGCTGACATCGCGCCGCCTCCGCGTGCCGTGTGTCAGCATCGTGGTCAACCGGATTGCCTCTGTGCGGATGGCGACATGCGGTGCCGGGCTCGTGCCGCGTTGACGCTGGCTGCGGCGGCACGGGCGATACCGGTCGCGGTGCCGACGACACCGACGAAGGAGGTGGTCGCGGCGCGGAAGGCGTTGGCGGAAGCGGAAGCGAAGATCAAGGCGAGCAAGCGGGAGTGAGGCATGGGTCCGTATCACCGCAAACTGACCTTCTACGACGCGGCTGGAATTCGGCAGGTCACATACGTCGATGTCTACGACGTTTTGAAACTGTTCGATGTCCAATGTCACGCCGTTGGCCATGCTGTCAAGAAGTTGCTTTGCGCTGGGAATCGTGGTCACAAGGATCGCGAAACGGATTTACTCGAAGCGATCCGGGCTATCGAGCGGGCAGTCGATTTGGCCCGCGAAGAAAGTCGCACAGGTCCAGCGGCATAGCACGAGCCACGGATGGGAGCAGGGATGCGCCCGCCGCGTGCATGGTTCCGGGGCGGGCATGGCGACCCGCGATCTTGGGATTCCTGTTGGCAGGTCGTCTTCGGACGGCAGCCCCAAGCCGGCAAACAGGCACTCCGTTCGAATCGGAGCGGAACCACTGACATGAACGACCCGACGCAATACCTGATCGACCCCGCGACCGGGAACCTCGTCCCCGGCCGGTGGGTCTGTCCCTCGTGCAAGACCGTCAACGGCGGTCCGCGATGCGGATACTCGCCATGCGGATGGATGCGACCGGTGGCCACGGTGCCAGATACCTCCGTGGTGATCGTGGACACGGACGACGACGATAGCGAGCCGGACGAACCGACGTGGCCGCTTGACAACGACAAAGGCGGTGAGTCGTGATCTGCTACGGCGACAGGACGTTCTGCGCGTCCGAGAATTGCACCGGCAAGTGCGGGCGGCAACTCACCGACGAGGTGCGTGAGGACGCAGAGAAGTGCGGCCTGATGCTGTCGCTCGGCAAGTTCTGTGACGAGCCGGACGAACCAAAGCGACCGGCGGAAACCGGCGGGAGTGATTGAGATGCCGTCCTACTTCGTGACGCAACCGAACGGCGAATACGCTTTGTTCTCGACCATCGTGGATCACTTCACAGCGGTCGGGTTCACCGTGGCGGATTGCATGGACTGGTATCGGGAGAACGGAGTTAACATCGGCGGCATCGCACACAACTGGAGTCGCGTGAAGGATGATCTGGTGCCACACGAAGAACACAAGCACGACCCGAACATTCACCCGCTGAACCGGTGGAATGACTGCCTGAATACGATTCTCTGGCGGCACGGTACAGCGGCACTCGCGAAGTTTCTTGTCGAGAATCCTGAGACGTATGAAGCGGTTTCCACGGAACCGGTGCTGTCGCTGTGATCCACTTAAACAACGTGAAGGAGTCCCCGTGAAGAAGATGCTCGCGTTCTGCATCGCCCTGTTCGCTCTCGCGGCCTGCTCGCCGGCCAGCGACAAGCCGGTGAAGCCGCTGCCGTCGCCCGTGGCGAAGTCGGTCGCGCCGCCGTCCAGCGACACCCCGGTGACACCGGTTGCGAAGGACGGCGACATTCCCAAGGGATTCAAGGTGGTTTTCGCGTTGGCCCGCACTCGCGCCGTCGGTGAGTTGGCGAAGAAAGAGAACATCTCCCGCGCCGCCGCCCGCGAGAAGATCGACAGCATCAGCGACAAGGAACTGTACGAGTCGGCGAAGGTGGCCGGGTTGACTGTGGCGAAGGACTATCCCGGTGAGGGGAAGCTGTCCGCCATCATCGACTGGCTGATCGAGCACCAGGACTTGATTAAGGCTCTCGTGGTCCTGATCCTCTCGTTCTTCTCGGCGTGACATGATGCTCGAGCGATTCCTACGTCCGGCCACGCTCCTCGAGAAGTTCGACGCGGCCACGCCCGCCGAACAGCGGGCCATCGTCGTGGATCTGATCGAGCGGCACCGCGTGCTGACGACGGCCGCGATGTCCGTCTTGGATGCCTTGAGTTTGCCGGAACTAGAGGTTGCGATTCGCGGCATTCAGCCCGCGTTGGCGAAGTCTCAAGAGCGGTTCCCGAGCGAACGTGATGTCGGGCGGGTCGTGTGAATGGCGAACCATCCGAAAGGCACGAAGTTCTTCAAGGTCCGGTGCCTCGGGCCGGGCAAAGAACACACGTTCCCGAGCAAGGACAAGACGACGGAGCGTGTGTGCCCCGCGTGCCGGGAGAAGATTGCGAACCTTGGCCTGTCGATCCGCGAGAGGCCGCTGCCCGTGAGGAATGGAGATTGAGTTACCACCGCCACATGGCCGTTCGAAGTCGCAACGTCAACGCGATCCGTGGGGCAGCCCGCGATAACGGCCGGCGGATTTACCTTGTCCCTGTCACCCTTGTGAAGGAGTCACCCGATGAAGAAGATGGTTCTCGCCCTGTCCTTGGTCGCACTGTTCCCGGCGTTCTCGGAGGCCGGTCTGCGTGACCGTCTGCGGGCTCGATTCGGCGGCGGCAACTCGTGTGCGACGTGTGCCGTACCGGCCGCGGCAGCACCCACCGCGAAGCCGGAGGCCGTGAAGAAGGACGCACCCAAGGTCGCGCCCGTGTCCGCGTGTGAGGGCGGAAATTGTCCCGCACCGTCGGCCCGGCGCGGCATCCTCGGTTTCCGTCGCTGATCGTGCTCGCCCTGATGTTCGCCTACTGTTCGCTCGCCGATCCCGAGTACCATGCTCGGGAATCGGCCATGTACCGGCTGATCCAATTCGTTGACCGACACCCGGCACTCTACGGCCCGCGACTGCGTGACCTTGCCCGAGGCTGCACCTGTCCCGAGGTGCGGGCAAGATGTCGGCGCGTGCTGGTGGTGTACGACCGCTGGCGGGTCAATTCGTTCGTGCCGACGACTGCGCCCGTGTGGCCGTGCTGTGACATGATGCCGGCCGCGAATCCGTGGGTGCCGTTCGCTCTCGCCCCGGATGTCCGCGACAAGCTGCGGTGGCCTGTGCAGACGATGCATGGGGACTTGAGCGGCCCGTACTGGACAGCGTATCGACGCACCACGGCGGCACATGTGCGGGCGATGCTGCTGGACGGGGAGAGTGCCGAGACGTGCGATAGACTCGTCTCGCGGATGTGGGCGCTGGAACGGGCCGCGTGCGGTGATTGCGGGGCTGAGCGGTGGTCAGTGACCGCCACTTGGACGCGGTGGAGCGGCGGATTCCCGCGACCCTGAACTATTTCCACAATTCTTACCGGTATATATTGACAGTGAATTGTTATCGGTATAAATTACTCGTGTCAGACAAACGAACCGCCAACCGGAGAGAATGCCATGAAATTCAGCACGATGATGAACGCGAAACTCGATCAGTGGGACTACGAAGCGGAACTGAACTTCGCCCGCCGTGGCCGTGAAGGCGTGAAGATGCACCGCGAACTCTGGGCGAATGGCGAGTGGATGGTGGGCCATGAAGGGGCACGGGCGAATCAGATGGTGCCGCTGGAACGGGCTGTAGAAATCTTCCGGGCTGGCTGGAAGATTTGAACTACATCACCCGCCCCGGTTCGCCGTGGCTTTTCTCTAGCCGGAGCAATTTCATGAAAGTTTCCCAATATCGCGATCTGATTTCCGCCGTGACCTGCAACCTTGCATCGTGCCGATCAGCGGCCACGGATCGCGAACGCTTCAACGAGGCTTGGATTCTTCTGCGGTCCATGAAGGAACTTGTTGGGGCGGACTGCCATCGCAAGTCGCTCAGGGACGAGACGCGGGCCAATCAGTGGCTCAAGGCGGCAGATGCATACCTGTCCGAAAGCGGGATGCGAGCGGTGCTCGAGCGTCAAAACGCGGCGGATGCGAATCTGTGCCGCATGGCCTACGCGGGAGAATGGCGATGAATACTTATTGCTCGTGCGGTGGAGACGCGGAGCCGTTCTACTCCTGCGTTCAGTGCGAAATCGAGATGTGCGACGATTGCGTCGGCGTGATCGACGGCGAGAACTGTGCCGAATGGTGCGAGCGATGCGTTCGCAAACACTGGCTGAGGGAACTTGACCGGGCCGTTGAACGACAACATGCCGCACTGAGGGCCGAACATGACGCGAAGAGTTGACGAACTCCGCAGCGGCGATTTATTCCGCTGCATTCAGGGCAAGTTGTGGAGATACCTTCGCCGCGACCATGCTCGAAGTGGAGCACACTGGGCGGCTTGCGTTATGCCGCTTGGCGACGATTCCGGTTCGCGGATAACTGTCGGCGAAGACTGCTTCGCCGGGGCCGCTCTGGTGGAAGTGGTGGCCGGAACAACATCATGGAGTCCAAGTGATGCCAAACTACCTCACGAATGACGAGCCGGACGAGTGCAACAAGTGCCTTGGAGAATGCCTATGTCCGGACCTCCGCAAGGGAACTCCGGATACAGCGATCCTCGCCGCCGCGGATGAGTTGATCCGGTGCGGCTACGCGAACACCAACGGCCTGATTACACGCGATGCGTTGCGATATCGCATCGTCGGCATCATCGCCCGCTACATCAAGGTCTAACCAATGGAGTTTATCGTGGAAGCATTGAAGGCGGCAAAGAAAAGCATCCGTGAGGAACGGCGATCCGTCGGCCGACCCCGCACCAAGCCAGTCGGCCTCAAACGCCGTGAATGGTGGGCGTCCGATGTCGAGATACGACGACTGCAAAAGGTCGCCGATGCTCGCGGCGTGTCCGTCCAAGATCTTGTGAGGCAACTCGCCATCGCCGCATGCCGTGGCTGAGCGGTTGGCGATCACCGCGATCTGGCGGATGTGGCAGGGCGGGATGCCGCCGTGATCGTCAGCGGATGGCGATGCCGCCTCTCGGCTCGTATTCGCGCATCATCTCCTCGGTCGTGTAGACGGGGCCCGGTCGAAGAAGATCGAGTCGAAGTCCTGATCGACGTAGACGATGATCGGTTTCATTGCTGTTGGTGTTCCTTGTTCGCTAATTCAAGCAACACGTCACCGCGACACGGGCCTCCCTTCGTAGGCCGCATTGATGTCACCGCGACAAGCATTCCACGATGTCAGCCCAATCCTTCGGTCGCCAGATGTAACACTCGGCACCGGCCCCACCCAGACGCAGCAACCACTCCTGCTGTCCTGGCCCCAGCTTGCCCTTCGCCGATTTCAATTCGGCGAATAGCAGCCTCGTTCCCTTGACCATGCACAGATCCGGGAACCCAACGTCGCCGCTAATGGCTGTCACCCATTTCCCGGATCGTGTCAGTCCGGGCCGTTGGTGCATGACACGCCACCCGTGAAGTTGAGCCAGTTGGATCACGGCACGGGTGAATCCGGCTTCGGATTCATGAATCTTCATTGATGCTCTCCGGGCCGCGTGGATGTTCCTTGTACGGCACCCGGAGTGATCCTGCGACCGTGGCCGCTAGCTTTGGGTAATCCTTGCGGAACACTTCCCCGCGTTCATCCTTCATTCTCAACATCACCCGCGTCTCATGCTCACGGAGCATGTACACACCATCAACGCCGCCGGTTCGCACAAGGTATTGCGTCAGCGTCATCAGTTTCTTTTTCTTCCACCGTTCTTCCGGGGCGGCACATTGTTCAACTCGATCTTGGGCAACAATCTCCGCTTTCCCGCACTGACACACATCACACAGCACGGCGCACGTTTGGCGTGCCAAATCACGGCCCGTCTTGCCATCGCGAACGAGTTGCGGCAACGGTGCGGTCAAGATCCCTCGGAAGCACTTGTTCGGGCAATCGCTCGGGCCTGTCGGCGTTGCCGCGATGAATCCGGCCCGCTGACGTTCGGAGCGTAGGACAACAAGTTCCGTGCCGATGGCATCGGCGTGTTCGTTCGCGAACTTCGGAGTTCGTCGCGTCCGAATCAGGCGCTTCGTGCATTCCTCCAATTCCTCCTTCGTGGCCTCCCAGATCCCCGTCGCGATGTCCTCGTTGACGATCAGAGCAGCGACCGCATCAGCGTTCGCCGCCGTCGCCTTGCGATGGAAATCCACCCACGAGAAATACCATCCGGAGTTCGTCGGCATTGCGCTCATGTGGCCCCCTGTCGCTGGCGGATCGCTTCGGAAATCAATCGCTCGGCCTCGGACATTCGCGGGCCCTGCGTCACTGGCTCGGCGTCGTCAAACTCGCCTTCCATGATTCGCTGCACCCAGTCCGCGGACTTGAGGAACATGTCGATCCGCAAGCCGGTCCAGCCCTCGCAACGACCCATGCACCGCGCCGACTTGCCGGCGCGGGCAATGGCATCCCGCCACCGATGCCGCCAAGACTCCTCCGCAAGCCGCTGCTGAAACCACCCGGCACGGTTCGAGGTTCGCTGCACCTGCTCCGCTCCGGGCAGTCCAGCCGCCTTCCATGCCTGGATCAGTTCGTCGAACCGCGCCACCTCGATCACCTCCCCGAGCGTTCTTGGTTCTTGGGGAAGGGAAAGGGAAAGTGAATTTTGGGTAAGGGAAGAATGTTCCGCACTTGCTTCCGGGTTCTCTCCGCACTTGCTTCCGGGTTGTCTCCGGGTTCTCTCCGCACTTGCTTCCGGGTTGCTTCCGCTCTGGTGCGGAGATAAATCAACGTTCGTCCGCATTTTCGCGGTAGTATCCGTGTCGTGCTTTCCATTTACCTCCGCATTTTCGCGGAAGTATTTCGATGATGATTCATCGGATGGCGCGTCATCCATGCCCTTGAATTGCTCCGGGACGAGCACCCAATATTTCCCGGCGATTCCCTTACCGCCGGGTGAGTAGTAGAGCCACCCGGCGGCAATTGCCTTTTTGCGTGCGCGGTCCAGTGCGTCGGCCGAATTGAACCCAGCAACGGCCATCAATTGCTCGTTGAAGAACGTGACGGCTCCGCGGTAGCCCTTGGCGTCCTCGGTGTGTGCGATCATGGTGAGCAGCCAACACACGCCGGGGCCAATGTCGTTCGCAAGGCACGCCTTGCCCATGAGCCGACAGAAGCGGTAGGCGAAGAAACTCGGCCGCTTCGGGTATTCGACAGGCGATGCCATCGGTGCATCCTTGCAGTGTTCGTCCAATATCACTCAGCCTTCAGAACGCGCGTCTCAAAGAAGCCGTTGCCAAACTCGTCCGGGTATGTCTCGATCAGGAGCCGGGCATATCGCGACCGAAACACGTTGTTCAGCCGGTAGTCGTCGCCATTCGTTTCCACGGCCCAGAACCACCGAGCCCGTTCCCACAGGAACGAGATGCCGCATCGCTTCATCCCGCTCCGCTTCACTTCGCGGGCCAGTTCCACGAGCTTCTCGAAGACATGCGGGTTGGCCTCGTGGAAGCGTCGGAAACGCTCCTCGATGGTCGTCGCCGGGATCATGTCCAAGAGGCTGTTCACGCTGCCACCATCTTCGCCCGCTGTCGCAGCCACGCATCGGCCCCGCCACGCTGTGCCGCGTCCATCGAGTCCAGGTCCGGTGCATCCATCGTGCGGCACAGTTCGCCGATAATGTGCGTTTCGTCTTCGCCGGTGATGTCCGCGACTGCCGTGAGCAGATCGCTCAGTGACTTCGCGGTGGGTCCGCGTGCTGGTCGTGGCGGAAGTTGGTCAACCCCAACCGTGAGTTCCGCCTTGCGTCGATCCTTGGCCGCCGCGTGGTGCCGCCGCTGCTCCGGGGTCAGCGACATGAACAGCGTCCGCAACGCATCGGAGTCCTTGCACGCCATCAGTTCGGCGTCGATGTTCCGTGACGGCGACAACTCCTCGGCGGACAGCCACCAGTCAAACAACGGCTTCCAGAAGTCCGGTCCCGGCTTCGCCGCCATCTTGTCGTCCATGATGGTGCAGCCGCGAACCTTTTCGATGTGGAGCGTATGCGATTCCGGGTCGATGCGGGCAACGCAGTCGAACTCGTACTCCGCGCCGTCCCGTTGATCCACCTTCATGCCGACTTTCTTGATCTTGTCCTTGCCGTTGGCCCCCGCAACACGCTCGTATTCCGACTTCACCCGCATCGTTGCGATGAGGTGCGCCCGATGGTCCGTGAGCGTGGCGAGCATGTGCCGCTGCTGCGGTGTCACTTGCGCCCAGCCCCCGAACTTGTCGCCGCGATTGCGTGCGCCGTAGTCGTCCACTTGCTGCATCGCTCCATGCCAAGCATGGGTCATGCTGTCCACGATGATGATGTCGAAGCCCTGCTGGACCAGGAACTCGTAACACTTCGCGTAGCCGTCCGGGTTCTGCATTTCGCCGGGAATCGCGACCGTATCGAAGTCCCATGTCTCGCCGTCGATCTGCGTGCCGGCGTACAGCCCCGCCGATTCGTTCTCGCTGTCCGCGACCACGATCCGCTTGCCGATGCCGGCCCGCTTCATGGCGAACGCCATGCGGAGCGCGGTGAACGTCTTGCCGCTGCCACTGAGCCCTTCGAGGGACACCTTCAGCAGACGCCGCTGCCGTTTGGCTTTCTTGACCTCGAACATGATTGACTCCAGAAAAAGACATCACCGGAACAACATCAGTGCGGTTGCCGGGAATCGAACCCGACGACAAGCCCACGGAAAAACGTCGTCCAACCCTGTGACCCGAACGACGCCCGCCGCTAACCGCGTTTCTCACATCGCCAAGAAACCAGCTTCGATCAGGTGCAAGATCGCGTCTCGATGCTTGCAACCGTCCGTCGATTCATCCGCCGGCACGCGGCACTTACCCGCTTTGCAGTTGCACCGCGGCAATGCGTTGAGCCCACCGACCACGCACCGATACGGCTCCTCCGCATCCGGCGCGACATTCATCAGCCAAAACGCCGCGCCGCCGTTGTCCCCTGGCTCCGGCGTGTCCCGGTCCACCGTGTACGAATCCAAGTCGTATGCCCGATGCACGCCGCGCCGATGTTGGAGCTTCAACGTCAACCGTCCGATGCCGTCCTCGCCATCGCCGGGAATGAACACGAATTCACGGACGTGGTAAGTCTTCGTCGGCGGCAACACGTCGCGAATCATGTCCGTGTGGCTGAGCATGTCACGCCTCTCCGTTCATCGGGGTAGACCTTCCTGCCGCAGCGTGTCCAGCAGCCGAGTCAGACTGCCGGCGTGGTTCGGGTGGTCGTTGCCAAGCACCCATTCCAGGGCGACCAATTCGCCAGCGATGGTTCGGCTTTCCGCGCCGCCGTTAACCAGCAATCTCGCAAGCATGTTGGCGGCCTCTTGGATTTCGGCTTCTGTCTTCATCGGGGCTGCTCCGCAAAGATCGCGTCCACCTGCTTGACCACCACCAGATGATCGGGAACACCTCGCCAACTCCTGCGCCGCTTGTGCCTGGTGTGCCGTGGCGTAGGTCACGACCGCCGCCCATGCCCGTTCGAGGACTTGCCATTCGTCGTACTCGCCGTTGACTCGTGTCCATTCGGTGATGCAATCCTGCACACCGGGAATCATGGTCAGCCCGACGAGCTTTGAGCCGTGGTTCTTTTGCTTTTCGGAGAGTGACATCAGTTACCTCAGTCTGAGATGGACGCCAAGAACATCGATCATGGCAATCCGCTTCGCGTCCGGATCGCCGTCCAGCAGCGCCTTGCGAATGGCTTCGTTGTCCAGTGTCCGCCGAACCACCACCAAATGATCCGGCACCGTGGCCGGGTCAATCGCGTCCACGAATCGCAACGGTGGCTTGCCGCCATTCGACTGAACGGAGAATGTCCGCCCGCTGGCCGTCTGAATCTTCGTGCGGCCGCTCGCCTGGATGTACGTCAGCACACGATCCTTGAGCCGTGTCAACTCGTTCCGCCGGCTCTTGGCCTTCGCCTCGTACTGCTCGGCCTCGGCGGACAGTGCCGCGGCCTCGGTTTCGATCTGCCGCATCAAGCCCGCGTATCGGTCCAACTTGTGCGACTCGTTCTGTGCCAACTCGCGGAACCATTCCGCCAGTGCCGCGTCGATGTCCGGCGACAGTTCCGCGTTACACTCGTCCATGAGTGCCTTCAGTGCTTCAAGGTCGCTGCCGATGTCCCACAATGTCTGTGTCTTGGTCATGATGTTCCTTTCCGCAGGCTATCTGTCATGGTGTTCAAGTGGTTGGATCGTTCTGATTCGCCGACTTGACGAGTTGGCCGTTTGCGACCTCGTACCAAACATGCGGCTCAATGCCGTTCTCGCCGGGATATCCCACCGCATGGCGCGGTCTATTGGCGGCATCCAAATAGGTGACGATGATGGAACCGGTCGGACCTGCCTTAGCGCGACCGCCAATACCAAGACATGCCGCCGGGCTGCGGTCGCCGCTCGATGCCGCCGGGCTGCCGTCGCCGCTCGACGCCGCCGGGCTGCCGTCGCCGCTCGATG
>OFRM01000395.1_pt1 | contig 18872 bp, 15 predicted proteins | sample 1543101 | NCBI WGS metagenome assembly OFRM01 (sample SAMN07774223, study PRJEB24372) | wastewater metagenome | isolation source: Exp Tend VB 0WW | collected 2016-02
TGAGCTGTTCATCAAACGGCTCGAGTCCAATATTATGCTCAAGCCAAACTATCGTGTGATTGTGATTGACCCTCACGATAGTTTGCGGACTGATCTGGAGACGATTGCTGACTCGCACGTAGTGAACTTCAACAGTGATACTGCGCAGCTTTTCCCGGATGCTAACTCTGATATTCAGGCAGCAACCGAGCTTACGACAACACTGTTCAAATCTCTTCTCAAAGATCAGTTTAACCCTCAGCTTGAGCGTGTGATGAGGTTTAGTATCTATGTACTGTTGACTTCACAAAATATGAGCCTGCAATTTCTGAAGCAGTTCTTGACAGATACCGACCTTCGGAACAGGGTTCTGGCGCATGTTGAAGGCTATATCCCTCAGAATATTAGCCAATTCTTCAACACAGATTTCAATGAGATACGCACCCAGTATTATGTTCAAGGTATTCAACCTATTGTTGCGCTCGTTGACGAGATGCAAATGACGCCAAGCATGGTTAACGAGACGGAGATGTCTTTGGCCCAGACAATTGGCAATAACTTCTTGACAGTGTTCTCGCTCAATAAAGTGTCTATGGGGGAGAAGGTGGTCAAGACGGTTGCGGGCCTTTTGATTCAGCAGATTTTCTTACTTGCGCAGGCTAGAGTGTTTAATGAAAAGATACTCTTATTTATTGACGAAGTTTCTGTGGTCCAGAACCCAGCGTTGGCCCAGATATTGTCAGAGGCTAGAAAGTACGGTTTGTTTGTATTCTTGACACAACAGTATTTTGGTCAAGTCGAGGAAGACTTGCGTAATTCTATCGTGAGTAATGTCGCCAACTACTACGTATTCCGCGTATCTGAAGAAGATGCGAAGGCGCTTGAAGGCAATATCCGTATTGAGCTTCCATCCGATATCCTGGAACGTGCTAAAGCGAAAGGTATCAAAGAAGAAAACTTGCGCGTGAAACTGATGACAGAAATGAGCCCAAGAGAATGCCTGGTCAGAATATCGGCAAATGGTCAGATGCTGCCAGCGTTTAAGGCAAAAACAGTGTTTGTTGATCAGGCAAAATCAGCAGGCCACATAAAACTCCAAAAGACTCCGCAAGCAAAGGCTGTGCCCAAAAAGTTCGATGCGACTAAAGCAGCATCATCCGAGAGTCTGCTCTCTCTTGATGGTGCAAGTGCGCGAAACACCGCACCATGGGTGGGTGAAGATAGCGGGACCCCAAGCACGAGACCAATACAAGCAGCTGACCCTATGCCAGATTTTCTGCAGCAAGATACGAGTATTGGCACAGAGGCAGAGGTGCAACCCGCTGGATATGACCCAGAGACAGCTGACAGGGGTCAGGCGTGGCCGCTATCAGCTGATGGGCCCGCAGTAGCCAAGGCCCAGCAGGATAGTACTCGCCATCGTTCGCTCCCAAAAATGGGGTCTATGGTCATGAATGCGTACAGTGTTGCTATTAAGGCGACCAACTTTACGCCAATGACGATGAATCTGCAAGAATTACTAGCGTCACAATCGTCAGCACCGGCTCATGTAATCAAGAAGGGGAAAACAAAATGACAGACGAACAAGCCCAGGAGCTACTCGACAAAATCGTAGGCCAGGTATTTGGGTACAAGAACCCATTTACGCTAGAACAATTCCGCCAAAAATATGCGTTTGATATACGATTGCCAGTCGAGGTCAATGATTCTACAACTGGTGAGTCAACATGGGCTATCTCTTCAAACCCATCCAAATTTCTGACCATGAAAAATGCTATGGACCAAACAAAGTTCCCGGATTTTATGGTGCAAGCAACTCCGCTTAACGGCCTTGAAGATATCATTGCCGCATGGCAGAAAACCAATCTAACTACTACAGAGCGAACGCTGGAATCAATCAACGTAGGAAAGAGTGATAATATCTATAGTTCAGAGAATATCTATCACTCGCAAGACATAATGGCCTCCAAGAATATTCTGTTTAGCGGTTCATCACAAAACTCAGAGTCTTGCGCCTGCACTCAGCGTTCACAAGGACTGACATATTGTATAAGGGTAGATGATAGCAAGAACTGCTCCAATTCATTTGAGGTCAACTGGTCCAATAAGATAGCCAATTCTTTCTTTATTCAAGACTGTTATGACTTGTCAGACTGTATGTTCTGCTCACATATAGCCAGTAAACAATACTGTATTGCTAATATGCAGTTCGAAGAGGCCGAGTACAAACGCCTTCGTGATATCGTTGTGCGCTGGATACTAACCGCCTAAGTTAGAGCAAATCAGTTGGGTCGAGGTTAGGGATGCAGCCTGCTGGAAGCTGTTTGATGGCATCCGTTAGCCTACCTCGCGATTTTGCTCGAATAATAAGATGCCAGGCATATTTTCCGTTTACTTTCTCTATGAATCGGGGGGTTGGACCGTCTATGGCGATACCGGGTAACGTCAAGAGTATTTGCCTGGCCTTAATGCAGGCTGCTTCTGCCGCTTTGCTAGTACTACGGCTGCATGTGACGGTCATAAGGTGAACAAAAGGAGGAAACCTATACGATTGTCTTTCTTTTGTCTCCTGCTCATAAAACTCAGTGTAATTTTTTTGCAACGCCTGAACTATTGTTGGGCTTTCTGGGTTGTGAGTCTGCACGATAAGTGTACCGTTCCTGTGGCCGCGTCCAATCCGTCCGCTGACTTGACTTAACAATTGATAGGTTCGCTCGGTGGCAGTGTAGTCAGGTATTGATAAGCTTGAGTCTGCCTGGACAACACCGACAACACTGAGTTTGGGTAAGTCAAAGCCTTTTGCGATTGCCTGGGTGCCTATGACTATATCGATGTCTCCTGATTGGAGGTCTTGAAATCGTGCGGCTAGGCTTTCTGATTTGTGCGTGTCGCCATCAAATCTAGCGACATTTGTGCCAGGGAAGTGCTTTGCAATTTCTGTCTCGAGCGCCTTGGTCCCAATTGACTTGAAGAGTATCTCAGCGGCACCACACTTTGGGCAAGCCCCGGGCACGGTGTCTTTAAAGTCACAGCCATGACATCGCATATTGTGGGTATCCGCATGAAACGTAAGTGCCGTGTCGCATCGTGGGCAAAGCGCACGCCATCCGCACGCTTGGCAGAGAACAACTCTGGCGCTGCCTCGGCGGTTGAGGAAAAGCAAAGACTGTTCTTTGCGCGCCAGGGCCGCACCGATACTGTCTAGTAAATGGTTTGATAGGTAAGCTGACCTGCTGAAGTTGTCGCGCTCCCTGGAGTCTACCACTATTTGCTTAATTTTTGCGGTAGACTCGACTGCAGCATCCGTGAGCCGAATTACCGGTAAGTTTTTTGTGCTAAAGGCGTAGTAATCAGAAATTAAAGGTGTGGCTGTGCCAAGGATTAGTGTTGCTTTGTGTAGCTCACGAAGCTTGGCAGCGATTCTCGTTGCTTGGTAATTGGGTGCTTGGTCTTGTTTGTAAGCTGCGTCGTGAGCCTCGTCTACTACGATGAGCCCGACATCATGTACAGGATAGAACAACGCAGAACGAGGGCCAATGAGCACGATGGGTGTGTCTGCTGTAGCGACTAATGTCCATTGCTGACGACGTTGCGCTGGGGTCATGCCAGAGTGTGTCACGAGAACACGCTCACCGAAAACCTGACTAAAGGCATGGAGCAGCGGTTCTGTTAGCCCTATTTCTGGGGTCGTGATGATTACTGACCTACCCTGACCTACTTGCTTTGCAGCAAGCTCAAGGTAGAGTCGTGTCTTGCCAGTTCCCGTATCTCCATGAAGGAGTATGGATTGATCGGGTGACTCAACGATATCTTGTACCGCATGTCGCTGCTGCGCCGTTAGTTTTGGTAGATTTTGCACATCTGGCTTAGGTAGACTTGCGACGGCGGGCGTGATATCAAGTACCCGTGGCATGACAGGGGGAGTGAATAGCTCCACTACTGAGCCAAGGGGGGCTGGGTAGTAGGAGTAAAGCCAGCGTATAAGCAAGAGCGTTGTGCCGGGTACAACTAGATTGTGCCAGGATTGTAGGATTGGCTTTGTCGCAAACCTTGGCTTTGTGGTCTGTCCAGTGACAATACCGATAACAGGTAGTTTACCCAAAGGGACGCGTACAAGCTGGCCTGCCTTCAGGGGTTGTTCACTAGAATAAGTCAATGCTTCATCCCCGTGATAGCGCTGAGATCCAACCAAAACGGTGTAATACATAACACTATTATATGCTTTCTGAAAAAAAGTGTTGAAATCCGTCTGTTGGTTGCCTATACTGAGCCTTACGTTGTTCTAATAACAATGAAAAGCTTATGTTAGATGTATTTATAACTTCCAGAGTTCGCCGCAAGATCATAGTTGTCTATGCAAAGTATCCTGATTTCAAGACGCACGTTCGTGGCTTGGCCAAACTTATTAAAGAGGATGCGGGCAATATTCAAAGAGAACTTAAGCGCCTTGAGAAGGTCGGTTTCCTGATATCTGAACGACAAGGGAATACCAAGACGTACCACACCAATAAGCAGTTCCCGATATTCAAAGAATTACAAAGCATAGTGTTGAAGTCACAACGCCTGAGTCAGAAAAAGCAACAAATCATTCCGTAAGGTGTTGCGATTTATCCGCTACTAGGCTATACTTACCCCCGATATGATACAAGTTACGAAAAAAGACGGCAAAGAGTCAACAGAGAACCTCATCCGTCGCTTCACGAGAAAAGTACAACAAGCTGGTGTTATCCAGACCGTAAAACAAGGTGAGTTTTTTGAAAAACCACTGAGTAAGCGTGATCGTCGTAAGAAAGCAATTGTTCGTCAAGAACGCAAAGCTATCAAAGCAAAGAAGATCAAGCTTGGCCAACGCTAGCACGGGTTACTGTACTAGGGTGGTTATGGGAGCGATACGATGAGTTTGAAGCAGCGGATAGATGCTGACATAAAGACTGCAATGCTTGCGGGAGATAAGGTACTTACAACGACACTTCGTGGCCTCAAGAGCGTTATTTTGTATGCTGAAGTTGCTGAGGGCAATAGAGACACCGGGCTTACTGATGATGCGATCATCCAGCTGTTCACTAAAGAATCAAAGAAACGCCAAGAAAGCGCAGACTTATACACCCAGGGTGGCAACATAGAGCGTGCACAGGCCGAACTCGCAGAAAAAAAAGTCATTGCTGGCTATCTTCCCCGACAGCTATCCGAGGAGGAGTTAAATGGTATTATTACTAAAGTGCTCATGGGCTATGATGACGTAAATATGGCAGCCATGGGACGAATTATTGGAGAAGTTAAGCAAAAAGTTGGCGCGCAGGCTGATGGAGCTCGTGTGGCTAGCGAAGTAAAAAGGAGAATAACCACGTGATAATCTTTATGGGAGTAGCAGGGTCAGGCAAAAGTGTGCAGGGCAGACAGCTTGCCGATGAGCTTGGCTTACCTTGGCTCGCGACTGGGGAATTCCTCCGAATGCTTATCAGCGGTGATCGACGCAAAGCTATGTTGGACGGCAAACTACTTGATGACCACGAAATCATTACATTAGTACAGAAGATTTTTGGCATGATTGATATCAAGCATGAATTTGTATTTGATGGGTTCCCTCGAACGATTCAGCAGGCTGACTGGCTGCTTAACCAGGTGAAGCACAAACAGTTGCACCTGACGGCTATCATTCATATTAAGGCAACCGAAGAGGTCGTCAGTAGCCGACTATTGGCGCGTGGCCGCCAAGACGATCACCGCGATGCTATCAAAAAACGCTTTGAAGAGTACGAGAACTCTATCAAGCCAATTTTGAGCGAAATGCAAGATGCAAATATCCCTGTTTTTGAGATTGACGGTGAGCAGTCTGTGCAAGAAGTCCACGAGTCTATCCTCAAAGCAGTTAAATCCGTCGCATGATGAACAAGGTAAAGACTGAAGCCGAGATTGTGGCTATGCGTGAGGGCGGGAAGATGCTCGCGACTGTTTTAGGTGTCTTGAAGACGAAAATTAAACCAGGGATGACGGCAAAGCAGCTTGCAGAGATTGCCAAGCTTGAGCTTCGTGCACTAGGAGGCCAGCCAACAATCCTGGGCTATGGTGGTTTCCCGGATGTTATCTGTATATCTGTAAACGAAGAGGTGGTACACGGGATTCCCTCAGAGCAGAAAATTATCCAGGATGGCGATATTGTGGGGCTAGACTTCTGTGTAACGCACAAAGGTCTTGTGACGGACTCAGCTATTAGTGTGGTGGTGGGTGATGGAAGTAAACGCGTCCAGAAGCTTGCTGCTGCCACAGAGCGCGCATTGTACGCAGGGATTGATGCATGCAAGGCTGGCGTACACGTAGGGGAGATATCTGTGGCCGTGCAGCAAGTACTCGAAGAAGACGGTTACGGCATCGTTCGTGATCTTGTTGGCCATGGTGTTGGGCACGAAATGCATGAGGACCCCAATATCCCCAATCATGGTCATAGAAGAGATGGGCCAATTCTGCAGGCAGGCATGACGATTGCAATAGAGCCAATGGCAACACTGGGTACGTATAAGGTCAAGACTGACCCGGACGGCTGGACTATCCGTACTACCGATGGGTCTTGGTCTGCTCATTTTGAACACACGGTGTTAATCACTGATGATGGGGCCGAGATACTAACCAAAGCATAAGTAGTTTTCTTGCAGGCGAGGCTATCTAGGCGGTATACTGGCTGTATGCATGAAACAACGCCAAATTACTTCTTTGGCCTAGATATTGGTACATCAGCAGTCCGTTGTATTGTTGGCATGGCCGACCCACACAACCAAGGCCAGATATCTATTGTTGGCCATGGCATGTCCGCCAATATTGGGATGCGTAAAGGGGTCATAGTCCACCAGGACGACGTGGTTGAATCAATTGCTCACGCAATCACCGAAGCAGAGAGAGTCTCCGGTATTCGCATTCAGAGAGTGACAGTCAATGTTAATGGTACGCATGTTACGGGTATTAATTCTAAGGGCGTTGTTGCTATTAGCGCAGCATCTAGGGAAATTGCTGACGATGATCGTTATCGAGCAGAAGAAGCAGCGACTGTAATGCAATTGCCACCCAACAGGGAGATTATACAGGTATTCGCAAAGAATTATCGCGTCGATGGGCAGGATAATATTAAAGATCCTGTGGGCATGCAAGGTGTTCGCCTTGAGGTAGACACACACATTGTTACTGCATCAACTCCAAACCTCAACAATCTTACTACAGTATTGGAGAAGTCTGAGCTTGGAGTGAACCACTTTACTGTCTCAAGCCTTGCATCTGCAGAGGCTGTTTTGAGCAGACAGCAAAAAGAATCAGGGACGGTGCTCTTAGATATTGGTGCAGGTACGACAAATCTTGTTGTTATTGAAGATGGAGAAGTCCAACACATCGCAGTTCTGCCGGTTGGCGGTATTAACATTACCAATGACCTTGCTATTGGCCTTAAGACTGATTTGATGGTTGCTGAGCAGGTCAAGATTGAACACGGCAGTCTTGACGTGCCTGATTATGGTTCTGTTTCAGTTAAGTACGAGGGCAAAGATTATACGTTTACACAAAGTGACGTCCATATGATTATTGAGGCTCGCGTAGAAGAACTTCTTGAATATGTCGACAAGGAACTCCGTAAAGTGGGTAAATCCCGGAAACTTCCGGGTGGCGTTGTAGTTGTGGGCGGTACGGCCAAGTTACCCGGGTTGGATGAGTTTGTTCGAGAGAAGCTCGAGCTACCTGCGCATATTGGTAGTCTGCAGACGTTCCAAGGGCTTGTAGACGTTGTAGACGACCCAACATATGCAACATCGATAGGACTTATGCAATTGGATATGCTGCTCCATTCTGGGGATACGCAGGTCAAGGGGAAACCGAGCGCAAAAGCATTTGGTTTGATCGAAGGATTGTTCAAAAAGATTCGTGGGTAGCAGCGGTGGTATAACTGTAGTTGTGAAGACCAGGCGGTACTGGTATACTCCCCGTATAGTTATGGAGGAATGGTAACCAATGCCGCAAGTTAACCCAGCAATAGAGACGTTTGCTCGTATAAAAGTTATAGGTGTCGGTGGTGCCGGTGGTGCTGCGGTAAATCGTATGATTGAATCTGGCGTTGAGGGCGTCGAGTTTGTGGTGGTTAACACCGACGCACAGGCAATCCACCACTCCAAGGCACAAACCAAGATTCACATTGGGCGTGATGCAACCAGGGGGCTGGGAGCAGGCGCAGATCCATCTGTTGGCCAGAAAGCTGCACAGGAGTCAATCGAAGAGATTCGCAAAGCAGTCGAAGGCGCAGATATGGTATTCGTCACTCTCGGCGCTGGCGGAGGTACCGGTAGCGGGGCAGGACATGTTGTTGCCCAGGCCGCACAAGATGCTGGGGCACTTGTTGTTGGTTTTGCTACAAAGCCATTTGCGTTTGAAGGAGAGAAGCGACGTCGGAACGCAGGACTTGCTATTGATAACCTTCGACGTTCAGTCGATACACTAATCACCATCCCAAATGACCGTCTATTGCAGACGATTGATCGCCAGACACCACTCCTAGAAGCATTCAAGGTCGCTGATGATGTGCTCCGTCAGGGCGTCCAGGGTATATCGGACTTAATTACTGTCCACGGTCTTATTAATCTCGACTTTGCCGATGTGCGTGCAGTCATGAGCCATGCGGGCTCTGCGCTTATGGGTATTGGTCGCGCTGGTGGCGAAGAACGTGCTGTCCACGCAGCGCAGCAGGCTATAGAGTCGCCTCTCCTAGAGGTGTCTATCGATGGTGCTCGAGGCATTCTCTTCAATGTTATCGGTGGCAGTGACATGTCGATGCACGAGATTAATCAAGCAGCCGAGACAATCACGAGTGCCGCCGACCCAGAAGCCAACATTATCTTTGGTGCAACAATTAGCCCAGAGGTAGAGGGCGAGATTATTATTACAGTTGTTGCGACGGGATTTGATGATGCCTATTACACCAACAGAAACGCCGCTAAGCCAACAGCTAGCTCATCTAGAGCCATAAAATCTTCTGCAAAAGATGAAGAAGGTCAAATGAATAGTCTAGACATGGATTTGCACGATAACGATGAGCCATCAGAAACTATGGTTGATCAAGAGAAGCCGATTCCTAACATTTGGACGCTTGACGGGGCGGATCATGATAATGCCCACGACACAGCAAAGCCAGGCCAGACGATTATCGGCTCTATGGATGATGATGAGCTTGAAAAACCATCATTCCTCCGACGCTTAAGTCGCCGTAGACAGCAGGATAAGCCCCAGGCACAAGACCCTACCGACGAATCATCAGAAAAATCTGATTCACACGAAGAAAACTAGCCCATAACAGGGGTGAAATTGGTAAATAATACACCAATTTTTGTCTTGCAAAGCACTGCATATAGGACTATGATTTAATGTATAAGCGCTATATGTAGTGATGACATACAGCCATCGTACGTTTAGATTGAACACATAAACTGAGCAGGGAGAAGCACTATGAAATGCACTCAATGCCCATCGGAAGATACAAAAGTTATTGAATCTAGAGATGCAAACGAGGGAGAATCAATTCGTAGGCGCCGGGCATGTCCCGATTGCGGCTATCGGTTTACCACCTACGAACGCATCGAACGACCTCAACTCATTGTAATTAAAAACAATGGGGTGCGGGAACTCTTTAACCGAGATAAACTTCTGGCGGGTCTGTATAGAGCCTGTGAGAAGACGCCGGTCACCAGCTTGCAACTAGAACAGCTTGTCTCTGACATAGAAAAAGAAATCTATGCCTGTGGAGACCAAGAAGTTCATACGACAAAGCTTGGAGAAATGATTATGAGTCGTCTTGCAGTCTTGAATGAAGTAGCGTATGTGCGATTTGCAAGTGTATATCGAAGGTTTAAAGATATCGCTGGGTTCGAAAAAGAACTGCTGCAAATCCGCAAAGGTAAAGTTGTTCAACCAGTCGATTAAAGACTTGCCAGCCCTTTGTTGTTCGTAGTAAACTGCGAGTTACAAAGAGCTGACACTGTCTTGAGAGCGACAGGGTTGCAACTCTAACAAAAACAATCAAATAACAACTTAAAAATATAAGTGAGGGTACTATGGGACAAACAACAATCCTGGAGCGCAGGCGATTTTTTACGCCAGCAAACAGCAAAGGCTATGATCAGCTGACGTGGGTCAAACGCGATTCAATTATCATGAATCCGATGACTGGCAAGGCGGTTTTTGAACAACGAGACGTGGAATTTCCTGAGGGATTTTCGCTCAACGCTATTAACATTGTTGCCCAGAAATACTTCACTGGTACTCCTGGCACAGCAGACCGGGAGAGTTCACTAAAGCATCTAATTGACCGTGTTGTTGATACGGTAACTCGTCAGGGTTTGCAAGAAGGCTATTTTGAGTCAGAGGCTGAAGCCGAAGACTTTCGTGAAGAACTTAAGTACGTGCTTGCTAGCCAGCGGGCAGCGTTTAACTCACCAGTGTGGTTCAACATTGGTGCACCAGAGCGTGCACAGCAAGCTAGCGCATGTTTTATCCTTGCGGTAGAAGACACTATGCCTTCTATCCTGAACTGGTACAAAGAAGAAGGTACAATTTTCAAGGGTGGCTCGGGTTCAGGTCTCAACATCAGCAGCATCCGATCTAGCTACGAGCCACTCGGCAAGAGTGCAGGTACGTCATCAGGACCTATGAGCTTCATGCGTGGAGCTGATGCCTCAGCTGGCGCTATCAAATCAGGTGGGAAGACACGTCGTGCTGCCAAGATGGTTATCATGAACGTTGACCACCCTGATGTGGAGGAGTTCATCTGGTCTAAGGCTATCGAAGAGCGCAAAGCTCGTGTATTGCAAGAAGCTGGGTTTGATATGACACTGGACGGCAAAGACATCTTTAGCGTTCAGTACCAGAATGCGAACAACTCCGTGCGCGTTACGGACGACTTCATGCGTGCAGTCGAGCAAGATCTTGACTGGGATTTGGTTGGTGTTAAAGACAAGAAAGTCTATAAGACTGTTAAGGCTCGTGACCTGTGGCGTCAGATTGCCCAAAGTTCATGGGAATGTGCAGACCCAGGCTTGCAGTTTGATACGACTATCAACAAATGGCACACAACACCAAAAGCAGGACGTATCAACGGGAGCAACCCATGCAGTGAGTATATGCACCTGGATAACTCTGCCTGTAACCTAGCATCAATCAACTTGCTGAAATACTTAAACGAAGACGGTACGTTTGATGTCGAATCGTACAAGCACACAATTGAGTTGTTGTTTACTGCACAAGAAATCCTTGTCGGTTATAGCGAATACCCAACCGAGAACATCACAAAGAATGCCAAGGCATACCGTGAGCTTGGTATTGGCTACGCTAACCTTGGCGCAATGTTGATGGCTCAAGGTTTGCCATATGATTCTGACGAAGGACGTGCTCAAGCAGCTGCTATCACTGCGATTCTCACAGGTCATGCTTATGCAACTAGTGCGCGTATGGCAAACCGCGTCGGGCCATTCTCTGGCTTTCACAAAGACCGTGACGGTATGTTACACGTGCTCAAGATGCACCGCGAAGCAGTCTCTGATATTGATGCAAGTCTGGTTGATGAAGATTTGCTCAGTGCTGCAGCCTCTGCCTGGGACGAAGCAGTCGAATTAGGCGAGAAGTATGGTGTGCGTAACTCACAGGCTAGCGTGCTCGCTCCTACTGGTACCATTGGTTTGATGATGGACTGTGATACAACTGGCATTGAGCCCGACCTTGGCCTTGTAAAATTCAAGAAACTTGTCGGTGGTGGCAGCATGACAATCGTCAACCAAACTGTGCCACGAGCACTAAAAGTACTCGGCTACACACCCGAGCAAGTTAATGACATTGTTACATATATCGATGTTGAAAAAACAATACTTGGTGCTCCACATCTCAAGAAAGATCACGAAGCTGTCTTCTCTTGCTCGATGGGCGACAACTCGATTCACTACATGGGCCATGTAAAAATGATGTCAGCAGTACAACCATTTATTTCCGGCGCGATTAGCAAAACGGTCAATATGCCAGAAGAGGCGTCAGTTGAAGAAATCGAACAACTCCACATGGAGTCATGGAAGTTAGGGCTTAAGGCAGTCGCTATTTACCGAGACAACTGTAAAGTTGCTCAACCACTGAGTATGCTCAAAAAGGGCGGCAATGCTCAGAATGAAGTAGACGAAGAAGCCAAAGACTCTGTAGACAACGTCACGGATAAGTTCATCCTGAAGGGTGCGGTCCGTCGCAAGCTTCCAAAGGTGCGCACCTCGAAGACATTTAGTTTCCAGGTTGCTGATAGCAAAGGATTCTTTACGGTCGGTGAGTACGAAGATGGTACGCCAGGAGAGCTATTCATCAGTACTTCTAAGCATGGTTCAACACTTCGTGGTCTGATTGATGCATTTGCTATCAGTATCAGCTATGGTCTCCAGTATGGGGTTCCTCTTAAAGCGTACATTCGCAACTTCAGCCACATGAGCTTTGCGCCGAGCGGTATCACAGATGATCCAGAGATTCGCACGGCTTCTTCGATGATTGACTACATCTTCCGAAAACTCGGTAAGACGTACATGTCATTTGATGATCAACTTGAGCTCGGTCTGGCATCTATCGATGATATGCCGGATGCGCAGACTAGTTTGCTTGAAGAACCACTCCGTGAGGAGGCCAGAGCTCCAGAGGTTGCCGTAGCAACAAATGTTACGCAACCACCGGCAAAGGTTGAGACGCCAGTACCTGCGCCAAAAGCAGCTGAGCCAAACCGTTCAGCCCAGAAGAACGATGATGCAGCACCAATGTGCTTTAACTGTGGCAACCAGACACAGAAGGCTGGAAGCTGTTACGTCTGTACTTCTTGTGGCTCAACCACCGGTTGTAGCTAGAGTAGAGCGCACCACAAAACACACAGCAAGGCCACTACCTTGCTGTGTGTTTTTAGTTTGTTGCTGGACCGCAGCACCATGCTAAACTGGGGGTATGAGGTTATGCTTTTTGTATCATCCTGCTTCTGATCATCGACGCATTGTTGAGGAGTATGTGCATGAGTTCGGGAAAAATCATGCAACATCGATAGAGCTAGTGAGTCTAGAGACTAAAGAGGGCGCAGAAATGGCTCGAATATACGATGTTGTGCAGTATCCAGCTTTGCTTGCTATCCAGGACACGGGTGGACTTGCCCAGTATTGGCAAGGTGACGTATTGCCGCTCATGGATGAAGTCGCTGGCTATGCACGCATGTAGCGTGTGCTTGCATTTGTTGTAATGTTTAACTAGACTAAAGAAGTAAAGGCACTTCGTCCATGACGAATAAGTGGTCATCAGCCACGAATGCTGCGAGAAGAAATGTCAGACTGACAGAGTAGAACCCGCCGGAATTGACCCGTAAGATCACACAACTAAGTGCTAAAAGAATCACTTCTTTTGGAAATCAGATGGTACCGTCCTTGCAACCCAGGGATTCTGATAGACAAAAGAAGTGATTTTTGTTTTAAGAAAGGACAAAAATATGAAGTTTAAGTCAGGAACCCGCAGGCGCGCATTGGAGTATGAAAAGGACTGGGTGCAGCGTTGGAAACTAGATAAGACATTCGAGAAGTCGGTAGAGAATCGACCGAAAGACAATGCCTATGTGTTTTATGATGGCCCACCGTTCATCACGGGTGTGCCTCATCACGGTACGCTGCTGACCTCTATCGTCAAAGACGCGGTGCCGCGTTATCACACAATGAAGGGCAAGCGTGTAGAGCGTGTTTGGGGCTGGGACACTCATGGTTTGCCAGCAGAAGTATTTACTGAGAAAAAGTTGGGGATTACTGACAAGCGTGACATCGGAACAAAAATTAGCCTCGAGAAGTACATAACAACGTGCCGCGAGAACATGATTGCTACAGGGTCATTGTGGGAAGATACAATTGATCGTATCGGCCGCTGGGTGGACTTCAAGGGCGCTTACAAAACCATGGACAAAGAGTACATGGAAAGTGTCTGGTGGGCTTTTAAGAAGCTATACGAAAAAGGCAAAATCTACGAAGGTGAACGCGTTCTTATGTACTGTACGCGTGATGCGACCCCTATCAGTAAGGCTGAGGTGGCTATGGACAATAGCTATCAAGACGTCACGGATCCAAGTGTCTATACGAAATTTAAACTTGTGGACGAAGATTCGTACCTGTTGGCTTGGACGACAACACCATGGACATTGCCGTCTAATAGCGCAATCGCGGTCAATAAAGACGTTGAGTATGCAGAGGTTGAATGCGAGGGCCAAAAACTCATCATAGCGAAACGTTTGCTTGATAAGGCGCTATCCAATGACAAGCACGAGGTGCTTCCATACACGGTGCTCAGGACATTTAAGGGCAAGGAATTGGTTGGTAAGTCGTATGAGCCGTTGTTTGATACGTACAAAGACATGGGTGAGAAAGCATTTAAAGTCTGGCACGCAGATTTTGTGCATGATGAAGACGGAACGGGTATCGCACACGAGTCGCCAGCATATGGTGAAGAAGACTATCAGTTGAGTAAAGAAGCTGGATTCCCATGGGTTATGAGCACGGATGAGAACGGCATATACACTGATGGTGAGTGGAAGGGCCAGTTGGTCTGGGACGTGAACAAAGAGATTGCCAAGACATTACATGAACGCGGGGTCGTCTTCCGTATTGCGTATATACGTCATAGTTATCCGCATTGTCACCTATGTGGAACCAAACTCATGTATCGTGCTCATCCAAGTTGGTTTATGGACATCGATGGCCAGCGTCAAGAGATGTTGGAACAAAACGGTGGCATCAACTGGTTCCCGGAGCACATCAAAAAAGGGCGTTCAGCCAAGACCATAGAATCAGCACCTGATTGGAATCTTAGCCGTGACAGGTTTTGGGCGACTGCCATGCCTGTTTGGAAGGGCACGGACAAAGCCGGTAAAGAAGTCATTAAAGTTGTGGGCAGCTACGCTGAACTCAAAGAGTTAAGCGGCGTTGAACTAGAGGACTATCACCGACCATGGGTGGATGATATTGAATTTGACCTGGACGGTGTGCACTACACCCGTATCGAAAAGGTCATGGACTGTTGGTTCGAGAGCGGAAGCATGCCATTTGCTCAATTCCATTACCCGTTTGAGAATGTTGAGAAGTTTGAGCAGAACTTTCCTGGCGACTTCATTGTAGAGTATGTGCCACAGGTGCGTGCATGGTTTTATTACATGCAGGCAGTGAGTGTGGGGTTGTTTGACACGGCTGCATTCAAGAATGCATTGGTGCACGGCACACTAGCTGGAAATGATGGTCGCAAAATGAGCAAAAGCTTCGGCAATTATACTGATCCGAATGTTCTGATGGACCAATATAGCGCAGACAGCCTCCGAATGTTGTTCCTGAGCTCACCGCTGCTGAACGGCGAAGACTTTGCCCTGCAGGACAAGGATGTGAGTGACACGGCTCGTAAGTTGACCATGGTATGGAACATGTATGACTTTTTCACGATGTATGCCGAAGTTGATAACTGGGAATGGGACGGCAAGCACGAAGACCCATCAGAATTATGTAAGAATCCATTGGACGCTTGGGTTATCAGTCGTGTGCATCAACTCACCCTAGAGGTCGAGAAACACATGGACATCTATGACATACCAAATGCAGTCAAGCCAATCTTGCCATTCATCGAAGACGCGAGCAACTGGTACGTACGTAGAAGCCGCCGTCGATTCTGGAAGAGTGGTGACGATGCAGATAAGAATAGCGCGTATAAGACGCTCCACTACGTTTTGGTACAGTTGAGTATGGTATTGGCACCATTTACGCCGTTTTTGGCCGAAGAGCTCTACTACAACCTGACAGGCGGTGAATCCGTGCACCTTTTGGATTGGCCAAAGACCGGACATATCAATGACTTGCTCTTGAAGGAAATGGATACGGTCCGTGGCTACGTCAATGAGGCGCTTGCGGTCCGTGCCAAAGAAGGTATCAAAGTGCGTCAGCCGTTGGCCACGCTGTTTGTACCGGAAAAGGGCGAGTTGATTGACTTCGCCGACATTCTGACTGAAGAGCTTAACGTACACGAGGTCAAATTTGGCGAAAAGCCAGCACTCGAGCTAGATTTACGTATCACTGACGAACTTCACCGCGAAGGTCTCATGCGTGAAGTTATCCGTAACGTCCAAACGGCGCGCAAAGCCGCCGGCCTCAACGTCGATGATCGCATAAACCTATCCCTGGTGACTTCTGACGAAGAGTTATTGCTGGCGATTAGTGAGCACAAAGACACAATCATGAATGAGACATTAGCCAAAGAGCTGTCAGATAGTGATGAGTATAGTCATAGCCAGCAGGTGAGTGTAGACAAAAAGGGCCTAACCATCTCTTTACAGAAGTAGTTTCATCTGTTAAACTTGTTTAGATTGTCTTATAAACCTAAAGGAATATGATGAAAAAAGCAGTTATTGTAACAGGCGGCAAGCAGTATTTGGTTGCAGAAGGCGAAACCGTAGAGGTTGAGTTGTTAAAGTCTGACAAAAAGACCGCAACATTTCCAACACTTCTCGTGATTGACGGTGACAAAACCACTGTTGGCACGCCAGAAGTCGCTGGTGTGACGGTTACAGCAGACATCGTAGAGGATGACGTACAGGCTGAAAAGGTCACATCTATCCGCTACAAAGCCAAGAAGCGCGTACACACAGTTCACGGCCATCGTCAGCGACACACGATACTCAAGATTAAAAAGATTGGCTAAATCTTCAAACAACCACTCTGATGCGCATGGAGTGGTTTTTGTTTGGGGAAAGTACTAGTACTATCCGGCTAGTTATTGTCTCTTACCCCTGTGTTGCGATGCTTACGCTAAAGTGGTAGGCTGTAGTTATACGAGGCAAGAGGAAGACAAATACATGACCAAAATTATTTCGGTGTTAAATCAAAAGGGTGGCGTGGGCAAGACAACTACCACGATTAACTTGGCTGCGTATTTGGCAAAGATGGGTAAAACGGTACTGATTGTTGATGCTGATCCACAGGGGAATGCGACGAGTGGCCTGGGGCTTGATAAGAAGGTGGAGCAGGGCACGTATCAGCTCTTGCTTGGGCAGACCACGTTGGCGGATGCGGTTCGCCAGACGAACGTTACTGGAGTCTCTATCGTTTCTGCAAACACTGACCTAGCTGTAGCAGAGACGGAGCTTGCGGCTGTGCAAGGCAGGGAGCGACGGCTTGGGCTTGCTCTTCAACACGCAACACACGACTATGTACTGATTGATTGTCCTCCAGCGTTGGGACTACTGACGATTAATGCGTTAGTTGGCTCGGACTTACTACTAGTACCAGTGCAAGCGGAGTATTATGCGATGGAGGGCTTGGGGCAATTACTCGAGGTATTCCGCAGGGTGAAGCAATCAATCAACCCCAGACTCAGCCTACTGGGGATTGTAGTAACGATGTATGATAGTCGTACGAGCCTGAGCGACCAAGTTGTTCAGCAATTGCGGAAGCACTTTGGAGATTTGGTGTTCGATACGGCGATTCCGCGCAATGTTCGGCTGGCCGAAGCGCCAAGCTACGGCAAGCCAATATCCGAACACGACAAATGGTCCAAGGGCGCTCGAGCCTACAAACAACTAGCCAAGGAGGTAGCAGAACGTGCCTAGCGATACGCATTTAGGGAGGGGCCTCGAGGGGCTATTACCGACTGATTTTGATAATTCTATTTTGCTCGGGAGCGAAGAGCGCATCCAGAACCTGTTTCTCAAGGACGTGCAAGCAAATGCTAATCAGCCACGTAAGCACTTTGATGACCAGGCCATGCAGGAGTTGGCAGAATCTGTACGAGAGCACGGTGTGCTCCAACCAATTATCGTCAGCCCATCAGATAATGGTACCTACGAAATCATCGCCGGGGAACGGCGTTGGCGTGCGGCCGGTATAGCAAAACTCAAGTCGATTCCAGCAATCGTGCGCGAGCGCGCCGCAGTGGAGCGGCTCGAGATTGCCTTGATAGAAAACGTGCAGCGCGTTGATTTGTCTCCGCTTGAGCAGGCGCAGTCCATCGTGCACCTTCATGATCAGTTTAACTTGAGTTACCAGGATATTGCCCAGAAACTGGGCAAAGCTGCGCCGACGGTTCACAACCTGGTCCGCTTGCTCCAGCTGCCCGACGCCGCTCGACTTGCGCTTCAAGAGCGAACTATAACTGAAGGGCACGCACGTGCAATTTTGGCACTCAAAGATAAGCCAGAGCTTCAAGAACAGCTGCTGAAACTGATAGTTACTGAGTCATGGTCGGTGCGTCAGGCAGAGCAATTTGTGAATGCCCACAAAGAGGGCATAGCTAGTAGCAAAGTAGTCAAAGAGCGCACTGTCAAGGAGACGGTGGAAACAAAGCGTCTTGCTCAGAAGATAGGCACTAAAGTGACGATTCATCACACTGCCAAGGGCGGGCGTCTAGAAATACACTTCAAGAGTGACAAAGAACTCGAAGACCTATATCAAAAATTAGGCTAAAAATGCTCGAAGTTACCAACTGGTGCGATGCGGTAGCTAAGTGTCCCGACAATATCTGAGGCGGGTATAACACCGAAGAATCGTGAATCAAGTGAGTGTGGCCGGTTATCGCCACAGACGAACACTTGTCCGTCTGTGACAGTTACATCAACGTCACCGTTGGTAGTTTCGGCAATCCCAGCCGAGAAGTCTTGGCTGGTATCGGGATTATAGCCATCAGGGTGGCCGGGGTTGTAGATGGTTATGTGTCCGTCTTTGACGACGATATGGTCACCGGGCAGTCCAATGACGCGCTTGATGAGTTGCTTGTTGTTGCCGTTGGCGTCAGGTAGGTTTTGCTTTGTGAATACGATGATATCGCCACGCTTGGGCATATGGACAGTGTTCCGAATATGC
>OFRM01000396.1_pt1 | contig 18862 bp, 23 predicted proteins | sample 1543101 | NCBI WGS metagenome assembly OFRM01 (sample SAMN07774223, study PRJEB24372) | wastewater metagenome | isolation source: Exp Tend VB 0WW | collected 2016-02
CAGTGCGCTGCTGCGGTGCCGTTTCAGATCATGGCGGCGCGTGGGCTACGTGTTGACCTTGAGCTTGTGCGGTCGCAACGCGCAGAGCTGCAGGCGCTCGCAGCGTGGGCGTCGGACCTGTGCGTCAAGTACGGCACGATGGTCGAAGAGCAGATTTTCGACGCGTGCGAGGGTAAGATCAAACCGCTGCGCAAGGGGGAGACGCCGGACCCGGAGCGCGTGTATCGGTCTGCTCGCGCACACTGGCGACGACTTGAGGCTAGCGACCCAGGTGGCTTTGCCACCTTCAAGGAACTAGCTCGCAAGCTTGGCAAGTACCGCACGGGCAAGCGCACCGTCGATGATACGGAGAAACGTGCACGCGTTGAACGCATCATGGCGGCTCGTGGTGTGGCAGTCACACTCACGAAAAAACACAAGGTCAAGGCAGACGCCGATCTGGTGTATGACGCCGCGTTGCCGACTGCGGAAGTGCAGGCCGCGTCGGCCGCGGCTGCGGACCTTGCTACAGTGCTCGGTCCGGGGCTTTTGAAGATTGCACGCAAGGCGCTCGCGGGTACGGACGGGTGGTCACTCGCGCGACTAGAGGCTGCCATCGCTGCTGCGGAAGATCCGGGGCTCGCCGCGTTGGCGGTGCAAACCAAAGCTGTCAAGTTTGACGGGTCATTCTTGAAGCGTCTTGATGTGGAATCGGGCGAAGTGCGCGCGTGGTTCCGCACGATGATGGACACAGGCCGAACGTCCATGACGGGCGCGGTGCGACAGAACATGCCGAAGGCTGGCGGCATCCGCGAGTGCATCATTCCACGCGCGGGGTACGTGTTCGTACAGTGCGACTATTCGCAGATTGAACTGCTGGGTTTGGCGTACGTGCTGGATTCGATCTTCGGATACGAATCGAAGCTGACTCAGGCGATTCGGTCGGGCACGGATTGTCACTTGTTACTTGCGTGTCACCCGCTGCTAGGGCTCGGGTTAGACTACGCGACTGCGTGGAAAATCCGCGACGATGGTAATACGATTCTCAAGGGGCTTGCGCGCGCGGCTGCAGAGCAAGCACACCCGGGCTTTGCCTGGGACTTGTTCGACAAAATCGAGAAAAGCCGATTCTGTGCGAAGGCTGCGAACTTCGGTTTCCCGGGCGGCATGATGCCGCGCAAGTTTGCGGCCACGCAAAAGAAGCAAGCCAACCTTGTGCTCTCACTTGAAGAGGCGACCAAGTTGCGGCAAGCGTGGCTGGATACGTGGCCGGAGGTAGCGCTTTACTTCGAGTGGGCAAAGGCTCGCACATCGTATGGGTGCACTGCGCGGGTGCAACATCTGGACGGCGGAGGCGCGCCTGGACACTGGCGTGGTGGTTGTGGATACACACAGCTCTGCAACACGCTCTTTCAGGGGCTCGTCGCGCGCGGCGCGAAGCGAGCCGCGTGGCAACTGTTCATTGAATGTTATCTGACTCCTGGTGGCGAGATGGAAGGATCACACCCTGTGTTATTCGTGCATGACGAGTTCGTGCTTGAAGTGCCTACTGCGCAAGCGCAGCGCGTCATGCGTGCACTGCACCGCGTCATGGTAGAAGCCATGGTGTCGGTGATGCCGGGGCAAGCCGTGCGAGCGGACGGTAAGGTGCTAGTTGAAAGGTGGACCAAGTGACGCGTTTATCGCACGTGATGGTTGTGGCTTTGTGCAGCGAGGATCCGAGCGCGAAGGTTTACATTGAACACGACGAGGATCTGCGTACGGTAATTCGCACTGTGTTGTCGCAACCACCGTCGCAGGCTATCGCGGAGTGGTGTTGGCATAACATCGAAGTCGGCTTCTATGACCGTTATGTTGGCGAGCATGAATTGCGATACGGTGATATCGTGGTCTTACGATACGATCTCCAGGCGGTGCAGTGATGCAGTATCTTGGAGGCAAGTCGCGGATAGCGAAGCGTATCGCGGCGCACCTGGAGGCGCTAGCTGCGCCTGGTGTGCTGATCGAAGATCGGTTTTGCGGTGGGCTGTCGGTTGCGGCTGCAATCAAACACCGGCCGCTGCGGGTGGCCGATGCGAACGCTGCGCTGGTGTGCACGTTGCGTGCGGTGCAAGACGGATGGGTTCCGCCTGAGTCGCTGAGCGAAGCGGAATACGCGGTGCTCAAAGCAACACATGACCCTGCGGATCCGTTGACCGCGTTCGCAGCAATTGGATGTTTATTTGGCGGTAAATGGTTTCGCGGCTTTGCTCGCAGCGTTGGACGTAACCATGCAGACGAGGCGTCGCGCGGATTGCGTAAGAAACTGGCAATGCTGTTAGATATTGAAATTGTGTGCGAGGACTATCGCGTGCGCGAACCAAAGCCCTGCGATGTTTTATATTTGGATCCTCCATACAAAACAGACGAGCGGTTTTATACGAACATGCCCGAATTTGATCACCGCGAATTCTGGACGACAGCGACACGGTGGTCGTCGCATGGCGTGTATGTGCGAGTGTCTGAATACGAAGCTCCTCCTGATTGGATAGAAGTTGAAAATTTCGGATGTGTGTCCCAGCTTGGACGGTCGATCGGCGCGCAGCGCGTGCGAATCGATCGCTTGTGGAAGCATATCGACGGCCCATAGTTGACACAGGCATTGGCGGACGCATGATACAGGTGTGCCATTTATTGAGACTCCAGGTGTGCGGCCTGTAATCGTAGCGTTGTCGGGATACCAAGAGCACGGCAAGACAACGGCCGCGCAGTGGCTCGTCGACCATCACGGGTTTGTGCGCACGTCGTTTGCCGACCCGATTCGGCGAGCGTTGTGTGCTGCGACGGGTGTGTCGGTATCGGTGTTCGTGGGGCCGTCCAAGCTCGAGCCGTGCGCTCCACTTGGTGGACTAACGCCACGCGCCGCGATGGAAAAGCTCGGTGATTGGGGTCGTACTATTGACCCGGAGTTTTGGTGTAAGGCGTGGGATGCGACCAAGCCACTCGCACCGCTGCTTGTGGTAGACGATGCACGATACGACCTCGAGATTGAGTGGATATTCCGCCACTCGCTTATGTATGATGCTGCGATGGTGATGATCGAAGTCGACCGGCCAGGGTGGTCGACGGGCACTGCACACAGCAGCAACCGTTTACCTGCAGCTGCGGAAGGCCGCGGTAAGCTACACGAGGTCACCAACGACGATTCGATCGCGGCGCTTGGAGCTAAGGTCGAAGCCGTGTTGCGGGAGTATCTGTAATGTTGTCGCATTTGATGAATCGCACGTATGCGTGTCCCTCGGTGTGCTCTGCGCTGATGTCGCAAGCCGATATGGTGCTGTTGCTTGACCGGCGTGAGCAGGTGGATCGCGTGGTGTTAGCAGCGGACCCGGGCACGCAGACAGGGTGGGCGTTGCTGTTGCGCACCAACGATGGTGGGGTCGTGCCGGTCGCGTCGTGGATTCTTGGACGGCGGTCTGAAAAGAAGGCAGGTGCGCTTGTGCCTGCGCGTGCCCCGACGTTCGTAGACCAACTAGCGTTGGTGCGAGACGTGTGCGCATTCTGCTCGGAGGAATTCCCCGCGCCTGTGATCGTGTGTGAGGATTGGTTCGCTGGTCCGAATCCCAACACAGTGCGCGACGTGGTGTCGCAGTTCTATTTCATCCAGGCCGCGGCCGACGCCGCAGGGTTGACGTTTCGCGCGGTGCACAACCAGACGTGGAAAAAGTCGTATCTCGGTAGGGGCAACATGAAGACCGCGGATGCTCTTGTTGCGTACTCTGCGAAGGGATATGAGGCACATGGTGTCGAACGATGGGGCGCAGTGACCGCATCGCGGCCAGGTCTCAGTGACGATTGCGCTGCCCTAGGGATCGGGCATTGGTGGATGGAATCCGAGACTACGTGATGCGGACTTGACACGGCTAGGGCGGGTCGCAAGATACATGTAACGATGGCGACCACGAAGCAACGAAATCTCGCAGCGATTATCACGGCTTCTCGGAGAGAAGACGCGACGCCTGCACTAACGGCTGCACGGCGTGCGACGGCTGCGCGCGTCGCGGTAGCTGACGCGAACCTCGCGGCTGCGAAGCGCATTGCGAAGGTGTCAACGCGAGAGGTAGCGAAGGCGGGTTCGCACGCGGTGCTGATTGTGCCGGATGCGCATTTCCCATTCAACGACCAAGCTGCGACGGACCTCGTGGTGAAGATTGCTGAGCTTGTGCGACCGGCTCGCATCGTGTCGCTCGGTGATACGCTCGAAGCGGCTGCGTGGACATGTCACGCACCGCGGTCGATTCCCGAGGAAGCAGTGCACAAGTTCTCGCTAGAGGTTGAGCAGGCCGGTGCGTGGATTGACAGGGTGCGCGCTGCGTCAGGTGGGGTTGCGTCGTGGGCTTACCTCGAAGGCAACCACGAGGCGCACGTTGAACGTGAGTGCCTGCGGCTGGGGTCCATCGGTCGGGCTATCTCGGACCTTGTGTCGCCTAAGAATCTACTCATGCGGGGGAGACCTTGGATGTCATGGACACCCTACGTGGCGGCTGCGATCAAAGGTCGTAAGCCTGTGGGTCGCATGCAAGGACTATCGCACCACCTTATTTGCAGTGACCTAATGGCAGTGCACGGTTGGTCCGTTGCGAAGCATGCTGCGCAGAAACATATGGATCTTTTACGGGGCGGACAAAGTGCGGTCCACGGACATACACACCGCGCACAATCGGTCACGGAACGAGATATCGTCACAGGCAAGCTCGTGCACGCGTGGTCGCCAGGCTGTCTTAGCACACTGCAACCAGCCTGGGCACATTTATCGCCGACTGTTTGGTCGCACGGGATTAGCCTTGCGTACTGTGAAGATGCTTGTTTGCGCAAGCGAAATCCGAAATGGACACCATACACGGTTGCAATCAACCGTGGTGAATGTGTACTGCCCGGCGGGACTACGCTAAAGGTGTAACGTGCGTAAGCTCTGCGAATATCCGTTCCTCAAGCCGTGCGAGTATTGCGGCGAGAAATTTCCGTGTATGACATCGACACAGGTTCGTAGGAAACGGTTTTGTGACAACCATCACGGTGCCAGCACACGGACTACTGAAATTTACGGAACACCGCGAAGTCCAATCACTAGAGATTGTGCAGATTGTGCATTGAAATTTGTCATTACAAATAGACGAGTACACAGATTGAGATGCGCGTCATGCTCACATAAACACGGTGGTAAAAAACGCGCAGGAAAAACGTTCAAAGACGGACGCATCACGAAATCATGCGTAATTTGTGAGCAAGATTTCAAGCGATATAAGGTTTATTTCGATCGGATAAAGTCGGGTGTCTATACATGCTCAACGTATTGCAAGGGCGAAGCAATACGCAGCGGGCTTATCGTTCAAGATCATAGTTCAAGACCGTTGCAACATTACGCTAAAGGCCCAGACCATCCAAGATGGACTGGCGCTGTATGGCGAGGCATAAGCTATGGCTCAACATGGAGACCTGCGCGCGCTGCAGCGCGAAAACGCGACAATGATACTTGTCAACATTGCAGCAAAACGTTAGCAGAAGTGGGTCGGCTTGACGTGCATCATATTGTGCGCTTTATGGATTTTGATAAATCTGAAGATGCCAATGTGCTGTCTAATCTTATTACACTGTGCAGACAGTGTCACAGTAAAGCGGATCACAAACAGCGAATTGAAAACGGAGATAGAGATCCGGTCAATAAATTTGGGCCTGCGTTGAAACCACGCATTCGCCCAAACATCAAAACGTTCAGCAAAGTGGCTGAACTGCTGGCTAGAAATTGGTTCTTGCGCACTTGCTCGCCTGTAACTGAGGGTGAGGATATGCGTAGTTTAGGTCACGCAGTGTGTCGCGCGGTGTTAGGTAAGAATTCTCGCGGCCTAAACAGAGTCAATGATTTGTGTCAAGCTGGAACTCTTCTGCGCGCAAACGCAGAGATTGAAGCCGACTGTTGGCGATTCACGCTAGCTAATACAAACATCGCCGATCCGCGTTCGTGGATTGAGCTTTTCGCCAGCGGAGATCACAAGCAGATCGTGAACGCGGAGCGTACGCATTACTTGGACTGGCTCAGTTACGACGCTGCTGCACCTACAAATTGGTCAGGCTATGCAGGCTGGCGTACGTTGGGACAGCGTTCTGAACGTACTCGCCTTGCGCCTGCAACGAAAAGAGTTTGGCCGTGATGCTATATCGAATTCAAAAAATCGTGACGACTGCGGCGACGTGGACGAGCGTCCTAGCCGACATGTTCGGTGCGACGCGCCGACTGCTTGAGACGCTGCCGAAGCCTGTAACGAAAGTGTGATATGCGGTATCTAGGTGGCAAGGCAAGATTAGCAAAACGAATTGCTGCGATTGTGGACATGAATCGCGTGGATGGCGAGCCGTATTGGGACTTGTGTTGCGGTGCGGGAAACGTACTCGCTGCGATCTCGCCACGCGGTCCGCGTCACGCGGTCGACGTTGTGCCGTGTTTGGTGCGGTTGCATCGCGAAGTACGTGACGGGATTTTCGTACCGCCTGCAGAAGCAACCCGCGAGACGCACGCGGCGCTACGACAGCGCGCGATGGCTGACCCACTGTGCGACGATCCGTTGCTTGCATTTTATGGATTCGGGTTGTCATTCTGCGGAGATTGGTTTTGTGGTTACGCGGAGTCACCGGACTACGACTATCTAGGCGCAGCAACTCGCGGGCTCGCAAAGAAACGCGAACCGTTTCGGGGTGTGGAGTTTCTGTGTGTGCCGTGGCAGTCGATCGTGGACCGCATTAGCGGCACGGTTTATATCGATCCGCCGTATGCAGGCACCACGGGATACAAGGCAGCACCACCACACGATCCGGTTGCGTTCTGGCGTGATGCGGACGCACTCGTCGAACGTGACGCGGTGAGACAGGTGTTTGTGTCGGAGTATAAGGCACCTGCACATTGGACTGAGATTGCCAGGTGGGACAGAAAAAAATCGATCAATCACGGCACATGCATTGAACGTCTATTTACTCGTGCGAAGTATCAAGGCGGCAAGGTAGAGAATGGGGCAGAGATTGCCCGTGAAAGAGCAGAGGCAGCATGCAGTATTTCGGACATTGTGGATGGTGCATCGAAGGAAACGCCGGACGAGATCTCGGTCCTCGAAAGTGTCCCTGCGTAGGGCGTTCAGGAACCAGCGAACTATTTTGCAAGCTCTGTGAAGATGCTTCGAGAGGACAGACCATGAAAGAAAATTTGACAGAAATTATCCTGTGCGTTGACCGTAGTGGGTCGATGCGTTCTATCGCGGTGGACATGGAAGGCGGGTTGCGTCAGCTCGTCGCCGATCAGTCTGCGCCGCCCGGTGAGTGCATCGTCACGTACGTTACTTTCGACGGTGAATACGAAGTGGAGTTCGTTGCGAGGCCGGCTGCGGAAGTCGCTGCGGACGCGCTTCGCGTGCGCCCGCGCGGGTCTACGGCGTTGCTTGACGCGATGGGTCGCACGATTGACGACGCGCTCGCTAGGCACGTAGCGATGGGCGAAGCGAAGCCTGGTAAGGTCTTGCTCGCGGTCATCACGGACGGCCAAGAGAACGCGTCGCGCACGTACACGCGAGACCAGGTGTTCAAGCTAGTCGAAGGTCGGCGCGAAGCCGGTTGGGAAGTGATGTTCATCGGCGCGAACCAGGACGCGATTGCTGTGGGTGCGACGCTTGGTGTCGCGGCTGCTAGCACGATCTCGTATCTGTCGACCTCGTCCGGTGTCGAAGGTATGTCGGCGAAGTTGTCGACGCGGGCTATGTCGTATCGGTCGGGGTCGTGATGCTCGCAGATATCGTGTGCTGCGATCTGCCTTGGTCGTATTGGGGTGACCCGAATAAGGACGCAGCGGCGGGCAAGTATTACACGTGCATGACCGACGAGGAGCTTGCACGGATTGACGTGCACTCGTATCTGCGTCGTCACGGGCTGTTGCTCATGTGGGCGACGGGGCCGAAGATGGACGTTGCGATAGCAACCGTCAAGGCATGGGGCCTGGCGTACCGTGGCGTCGCGTTCGTGTGGGTCAAGACTCGTAAGGATGGCACCGTGATCGGCGCACAAGGACCGCGCGCGTCGGTCACGAAGTCGACCACGGAATTCGTGCTTGCTGCGACAACCAAGAAGCGCGGGCGACCGTTGCCGATCGCCGACGAGTCGGTGGCGCAGGTTGTGCTAGCACCGCGTGGCGAGCACTCGGAGAAGCCTGCAGAGGTGTATCGTCGTATCGAGCGCATGTATCCCGGTGCTAGCAAGTGTGAGTTGTTCGCGCGTGCGGAGCGACCAGGGTGGGCGTGCGTTGGTGACGAGTTGCCTGTGCCGTCGCGGGTGCGAATGCGCGGTGACTCGTGAGCGACCGACTCGCTATCTTCTTTCCGTACTTCGGAGGTAAGTACATGCGTGCGCCGAAATATCCGGCGCCGCTGTATGACACGATCATCGAACCGTTCGCAGGCGCAGCTGGATACTCGGTGCGTCACTACTCGCGCAAGGTGATCCTCGTTGACGCGAGCGAATCGATTTGTGGCATCTGGGATTTCTTGATCCACGCGTCGGCTGCAGAGGTGCGGGCACTGCCATTGCTCGAGCCAGGTGCGGACGTGCGAGACCTAGCGATTCCGCAAGAGGCGAAATGGTTACTCGGGTATTGGTGCGCGCCGGGTGCAGCCACGCCGCGGTGGCGATATGTACGGCGTGCGTGGCATCGGTCCGGATCGTGGAATGAGTACACACGCGAACGCACGGCTTCGCAGGTCGATAGTATTCGACACTGGCGAATCGTGCACGGAGACTATACAGGTTGTCCTGACACCGAAGCGACGTGGTTCGTCGACCCGCCATATGTAGATCAGGGTAAGCACTATCGCAACCGGATCACGGATTACGGTGCGCTCGCTACGTGGTGCAAGACACGACCAGGGCAGACGATGGTTTGCGAGAGTCTCGGCGCGACGTGGTTGCCGTTTGAGCCCGTGACGACCGTGACAGGCGCGACCAACAAGACGACCACGGAGGTGCTGTGGCACCGCAACGCGGTCACGGCTGGTTGATAGGTCTCCACTTCGCGGGGCGAAGGTACGCGGGGAAAGCAGGCTCGGTGCCGTCGTGCGCGTTGCCCGTGTACTCGAGCCAGAAGTCCCAACCGTCTGCGATGCTTTGCGGGACGGCGCCTAAGACAACGAAGTTGAGGGTTGCTGCAAGGTCGCGGACGACTTGTTGCGGGTGACGGTGCTCGCCTGCGTCGGCTGCACTTAGCATGCAGTAGAAACGGTGGTGCTGGTTCGGTTGGCGCGGTCCGTGGACGATAGGCGTTAGCTCGAACTCAGGTCGGCTCACGTCGAACGTGTCGCTCCAATCGAAGCTGTGCGCGTCGCCGCAGACGATGTCTGCGCCGGACGCGGGTGTCAGTTCGATGGGACCCCAGAAGACGCGGACCTTGGAAATATCTACGGTTTGCATGTGCGTAGTATGCGTACGGACGAGGCGTAAGCAAGACATGTAGCTACGTGGCTAAATCGTAATACGGTTGTGGCGCGACTTATTTTCCGGGGTAAGCTCGGAGTAAGTCGCCATGCAGGCTAAGTACAAATATCCGTTCATCAAGCAGTGCGAGAAATGCGGCAGCAATTTCGAGTGTCACAGTTCGACCGAGGTTGAGAAAAGCCGACACTGCAAACCTCATCGTCGAATTTTTCCGAAGCGACCGCAGCCCGCGCTTTTGCCGTCAGAGTTGAGCCTCAGTCGTCAATACGCTATGGAGCTGGTAGATGTGCCGTGCGCAGATTGTGGAGCAACGTCGCGTCATAGCAAACGTGTACTAGATACTATCGCTACACCACGCTGTAAACCGTGTTTGAAAATTGAACGTGTTCGGCGAAGTAACGCACGTAAAAACCCGGACAATACTGTCAAAGTCAATTGTTGTGCGTGTGGCGATGAGATAGAGCGTTCGCGTCTACGTAGCCTTCGAGTTGAGAATCACACATGCGGCTCGTGCTGGGCTGAGCAAAGGCGCGCTGCTGCCCGTGCTAAAGAGCTTACTCCGACTCGCATACCACGTCCGCCGCATGCACTGACATTAGTTACTACATCCTATGCGGGTCGTTGGAAAGCGCAGAGTGACGCAGCACGTAAACGCGATAGTCATACCTGCCAACATTGCGGGATAACACGCCAAGAGTACGGCCGAACACTGGATGTCCATCACATTAGACGATTCCACGATTTCGCTTCTGCAGCAGAGGCGAACGTGTTGTCGAATCTTATCACACTCTGTCGGTCGTGTCACCGTCTTGCAGACTGCGCTTTGCGCAAAGCAGATGGCACAACAGTTATTCGTAGTCCGAATAGACGACCTCGCGAATACTTGAAGGCGCGATTTACCTGTTTCGGTGAATTCGTCTGCATCTTCGCACGTAACTGGAAGATCAATAGCGGAGATAGCCGCACCGTGGTTGAGGGCGAATCTATCTCCGTGCTGATGAATTTGCTTGCAACAATTATCCCGCGACCGACCATTTCGCGTGGGCTAGCATACGCGACAGATCGTTGTCAAGTTCATACACTGACGGGCTTACACGCAGAAATCGAAAACGAGTGCTGGCAGTTTCTACTTGCAGGCGCAACGTCGTACGATACTCGCTCATGGGCTGAGCTATTCGCGTCTGGTGACCACAAACTTATTACATCTGCAAACCGTACATACTATCTGGATTGGCACGATGTCGACTCAGATAATTATGTAGAGGTTCGTAGTTATGGACAGGCACCGAGACGTGCTACGAAACGAGAGTGGCATGTCGGTTGATATTGGTGCGTCGGATATCGCTGCATTTCGCAAGCGGCAACATGAATTGAATGTGCTCGCAGCACGCGCGTCCGCGGCGGACCTTGGTCGTATGACGTTCGCTGGCGACTGGAAAACGTGTTGGTACCACGATGTGGTGGCCAGTCATATGAACGCACTATTACGATACGTGCGTGGACAGAAGGGCGGAATTGCGCGTTTAGTTTTGAGCGTACCTTATCAGCACCAAAAAACAACGATGGTTGAAATGTTCGTAGCGCAGGCACTAGGGATTGCGCCCTCTCTTCGCATAATAAATTCTACGTACAATGTAAATTTTGCACGTGAACGTATCGACAACTGTCAGCGAATCATGGCTACAAAATTTTACCAGTCAGCATTCGCAACTCGATTCGGTCAAGCTGCAGCAGTTGACGATGACGACGATGGTGGACGGAAAAAGAAATCATCAGACAAGGTCCGCAATACTGCTAACATGTTTCAGGTGCGCGACCTATCAAGCGGTACGCCAGTAAATCTCGGTGGGTCATTTCTTTCGACCTCATTGAACGCAGGCCTAAACGGAAGACCGTTCGACATCGGGATCATTGATGATCCGTACCGTGACGAGGAGATGGCAGCGTCGGAAATTGAACGTCGACATATCGAAGAGCGCTACGATACTATCTTCCTTAGCAGACAGCAAGCCCGATCAGCGATTCTGCTAGTATTTACACGAATGCATCCAGAAGACCTCATTGGTTACGCGGTGCCTCGTTGGCAGAAGTCAGGCATCCCACACGCAGTGCTACGATTCCCTGCTATCCTCGATGAAGAACCTGCAGATTACGATCCGCGCCCGCAGGGATGGGGGTTGAGTCAAGCGCTGTACGAAGGCGGGCCGGAGATCAAGGGTGCAGATTTCTACAAAACTATGCGCGCTGAGACACAGCCGTGGACATGGGAAACGTGCTGGCAGCAAAGGCCGACGACACGCGCAGGTGAGTTCTTCCAAAATTCCTGGTTTCGCTACTACGACCCGAAAACAGATATACCCGAGCTCGACAGATTTTGGGTGAGCATCGACGCCGCTGCGAAAGCAACCGGCGCCTCCTGGACATGCGCCGACCTCTGGGCCTCGAAAGGTCCCATGGTATTCAAGCTAGACGAGTTGCGTGGACACTGGGACCTGCGACAGTTCGAGCGTGAGTTCATGAATTGGATCACGGAGAAATGGGGCCGCGAAGTGCGAGCAATGGGCTCTGCGATCATCGTGGAGGACGGCGGCTTCGGTCGCGTGATTCACGACGACATGGTGGCTGCAGGTGTGCGTGGTATGCACCTGCTCGGCACGGGTGGACTCAGCAAGACGGCGCGCGCCACGATGGTGCTAGACATGGTGCGCAACGGTCTCGTGCACCTGCCTTCGGCGTCCTTTGGTCGTATCTCCGCGGGCTGGGTAGACGAGCACAAAACCGAATACGGGCGTTTCCCTGCGCTCCCGTGCGACCGCGTGGACGCTGGAGTTCAAGCGCTGCGGTGGCACCTGGACTTGTTGCGGGCGTCTTAGCATATCTGCAAACGCAGACCCCGCCACCACCACACCATCCTGCCCCACAACCTACCGTAACGTCAGGGTTGCGTTTGCACGCGGACACCTTACGATAGGCGCATGACCAAACAGATTTTTCGCGCGGCCGCAGCCGCTCTCGTTTTTGCGTTTGCTCCCGCATGTCCTGGCGACACGGACGACACCACGGCCGCGACGCTGCCCACGTCCACGGGAAACGTGCCGACCACAAGCGACGAGCCTGAGACGTGCGTGGATCCCGACGTGGTGTGTGATCGTCTCGTCACCAACGCCACGGATTTCTGCGACGCGATTGCGCAGTTCGATGCAACTCGTAGCATCGAAGAGCCTTACATCGGCTTCGTGGTTGCCAAGTGCGAAGCGAACGAGCCGAAGTGCGACGTGTGCTTTGAGCTCGAGAATTACTGTGTGCAAATCGGCGAAGCTTGCGACGGTCTAAAGTCTCTCTGCGCTTGTGTCGGCGAAGCTTTCGGCGTGCCGTGACGGCTCGCGCTGCGAGGCGCAGGGTAAGCTTCGTGGGTGAGTAAGCCCCGCGCCACCCGCACCAAGCCCGCGCCTGCGTCCACCCCGGCGTCAGCGCCCACACCCGTCGCGACCAAAGACGACGGTATCGTTTTCCAGGCGGAGGCGGTCGGCCAATACGTGGAGTCGTTCAATGGCTCCAACGTGGTCGCTAACTTCCTCACCGGGCTTGGTACCCTCGCCACGGATTCGTCTGTTGCGAATCGCTTCGTCAGACCGCGGCGGCTTTCGTGGTACGAGCTCGAAGCTCTGCACATTGACGCGATCGGTCGGCGCATCGCAGAACTGCCAGCATACGAGGCGACGCGCGAAGGCTACCAAGTGCGACCTATGCGATCGCCCGACGCCGACCTGGCGCAGCGAATCGTGGACCGCTTGACGAGCCGCGCATCGGACCTCGGGCTACTGTCGCGACTGTTCGAGGCACGTTGGCGTCGTCGTGTATTCGGCTCGTGTCTCGTGGTCGTCGGCACCGAGGATTGCTTCGTGCGTGACGCCGACCGGGCGGTCATCTCCGTTGACTTCTCGCAAGTCACTGAGGGCTCGCCGGACGTGCTGTGGCTGCGGTGTTTCGACGCTCGCTACTACCGGATCCTCGAGACGTATGGCGAGGGCCACCCGCTCTGTGGGCAACCTCGTCTCTACGAGGTCCGCGGCTGGGACCGCCCCGGACTAGACGCCGACCATCTTCTCGGCTCGCGTGTCGCAGGTGCGCCGCAGTCGCGTGTTGTCCACGCGTCGCGCGTGTGGCGTGACGCGGAAGCCGAGGGCTGGTCTATCTTCGACGGCCTTGCTCGCGACCTGTCTCGCTTGCTGTCAAGCGCCAAGGGGGCCGAGGACGCACTGACCAGCATGGGCGTGCCGGTCTACAAAATCAAAGACCTTGCGATGAAATTGCAGCGCGACGAGCCTGGCGTTCGTGCGCACGTTCATGCAGCTAACCAGGCCAAGTCTCTTGTCCACGCGCTCATTACAGAAATGGGCGAAGAGGAATTCGAGTTTCAGAAGCTCTCGCTATCGGGCGTGTCGGATATCGTCAACTCGCTCGGCTATGTGCTGTCTGCTGCCACGGGCATTCCGATGACGCTGCTGTTCGGCATGTCGCCCGGCGGCTTTGCTGGCGGTGAATCCGAGGAGCGCAACTGGCACAACTACGTACGTAGCGTCCAGCGTGAAATGTCCGCAGGCGTGACGTTCGTGCTCCGCCTGTTGCTCGGCGAAGCAGGCATCATGCCGGACAAATTCCCGTTCGCCATCGACTGGAATAAGCTCGTGGTCTTGTCCGACCTCGAAGCGATCGAGCTCAAGGACAAATGGTCACAGTACGCAACGCGCACGATCGACGCCGGCATCGCGAAGTCCAGTGAGTTTCGCTCGAGCGCGTATGGTGGCGAAGGCTTTTCGACAGAGCTCACGATCGAAAAGAGTCGCGAGGAAAAGACGCAAGCCAACCTCGGTGCGACCGAAGCGACGGCCACCTTGCAGCTACTCGAGGCGTACTACGCCCCAGGTTCCACGATTCCCACCGCAGCAGCGCGGGCCTTCCTCATCGCTGTTGACCCGTCACTCGCAGGCGGCGGAGCCATCGCGATGATCGAAGAGCGCCCCACGGCGCCCATGGACCCCCAGGCCGCGCTCACAGCCGGAGGCGCACCCGCACCGATGCTAGGCGCCGGACCTGCAGACCCCGCGACAGACGTGCCAGCGATTCCTGAGCGCGCTCCGGACGCGGGCGGCAACACGTGGCGCACCGCACGCGAACTAGCCGCGCAACTTGGCTGCACCGAGTCGTTTGTGAAGCGCGCAGCCTTGGAGGGTAAGGCCGCCATGCGCACCGGCACCGGCCGCCACCGGGCACGACAGTACGCACAAGAGCACGTCATCGAAGCCTTAGCCGGCGCCGAGACAAAGCGCCCTGGCGACGAGCCGCCGCCCGACGCAGACGTGATTGCAGACGAGTGATAAGCGCGGTCGGTTGTCAAGGGGCACGCTGCGAGTGATGCTCAAAGGCAAAGGCGCTTTCGTCACGCATAACGCAGTCAAGCAGTGGGATCACTGGCTTGCGTGTGGTCTGGAATGGGCCGCGTTTCAGCATCTGTTTTGCTGGGGCACGGAGCACGGCGCGACGATTGACGACCACACCGAAGTGACGCGCACGCCTGCTCGCCTCATCGACGAAGCGTTCGCAGCGCGAGCGAGTGGTGCGGCCGTATGGTGGTGGTCATGGGTGATCCCGTCACGGGTGGAAGCGTTCTGTGCGCGGCTCGCAACAGACCTCGCAGTCGTTGGTGAAGCTGCGCCAGAGGGAATCATCCTGAACCTTGAGCTAGACGAACCACACGGCTCCAAGGGAGGCGGCAGGCCCGCGTGGGACCTAGCGTCGCCAGGCTGCGCAGACGCGGCTACGCGCCTCGTGCGAGGCGTACGCGACGCATGGCCCGGCCTCGTGTATGTTACGAGCCACGGGCTGCAATCGCGCCGCCAACCGTGGGCGCAACTCTCGGAGTTCGACGGCAATCTCCCGCAAGCGTATAACCCCAGTTGCTCCTACGATGCGGGCTTCGTCCAGCGGTGCCTAGACTCCTACGCAGAAGGCTCGTTCAAAGGCAAGCACGTCGCCCCGCTCTTGGGAGCCAACTCCACACCCGCCGCGTGCATGCGTCGCTACGTCCGCGAAGCCGAGGACGCTCACGCAGACGCCGTGGGGTGGTGGGCATGGACCGGCTTAGCCGCCAGCGCCGCCAAGCGCGCCGAAGTCGCTGCTTGCACCATCACGCGTAAAGATACGGGCGCGCAGCCCGATTTGAGTTAGCTGATTCCCCGTAGCCCGCCGGTTGCAGTGATAGCGAAGATTGTGGTTGAATAGCCCGCAGCACGGAGTGCCTTACGTCGAGTGCGAGCATCCTTGAGACACGTTGTAAACTCCGGCTCAGACCGACCCATCCTGGCGTTGAACACTTCAAGACGGAAGAGAAACCCAGCACTGAGCTTGTGTTGGTTGAGATTCATGGCCAGCCCACCGTACTTGACGCCCGCAACCGTGTCAAGAACTTTTCGTACGATCTGTATGTCGTACTTCGACGCACGGCTGGTCATGAATTTGCCAGCACAACGCGCGAGAAACTCCGCACGCCAGTTTCGGGTCGCGGTCCTCGTCAAGCAAACCCTCTGCAAAACCGCGATCGAACGAGGAAACCATGATCATTTTGCACGCGCGTCGCCGCGGTTTGTCAACAGGTATCGTGAGACCGCTCATGGTGTACGGGGCTGCCTTTAGCGCGGCCGCGCGCTGGTCGTCCGTGAGCTGATGATAGCGCTCGCGGCCCGCAGAAATTCCATCGTCACGCGACATCAGACCGCCTCCATACTATCGAACAGACGCACCGCCTCGCGCATCACATCGACACGCAGGTGCAGATCGTGTTCGAGGTTTTGACGCGTGACTTGGCCGTACGACTTCGCGCAGCGCACCACTTGCACCGTATCCGCGTCGATCTGCTTGCGCTCGATGGCGACAATTTCAACCTGCGACGGGCGCACGATGACCGTCACACCACGCATTTCTGAACCGAAACGCACGGCTGCATACTCGCCCACGCGGCCGAACGAGTGGCCGGACGCGGACCGCATCACTCCGCACAATTCCTTGCGGGTAGACGAGCAGCCCCCAAGACTCATGGAAGCGGCGGTGTGACAAATGAGGTCGCGTGCGTCTTTGAGCGCGTCCGTGCTGCTGGGCTGCGGGTCGCGAGGGAAGTCGGCGAGCGGTGCGATCGTGGTGAACTGCATAACTGGAGTCTCGCATGGTCGCAGACACGAGTCAAGAACTATTTACGCGACATCGAAGTCGGGTGTCAAGTCCTCGCCTTGCTCGTCCAGATGTGCGAACGCGAGCCCCGCTTCGCCGATCAGGTTCGCTCGCTTGAGCATGCTGATTGACGCGCGGTCGCAAGCCGCGATGTCCGCAGGCTTTGCCCACCAGTTGACCCACGTGCGAGCAGGCGTGCTGTACGTGCGTCCCACCTTGGCGGGCGGCAGTTCGCACGCCTGAGCGTGAGACAAGCTCACCCATCCGCGCGTGTCGGTGATCTCGCGCGACCCCTTGATTTCTTGACATGGCATTGCGCGAGTGTCGCATAAGACCGGCGAAGGTACAAGCAAGCGAAGCGTGCGCAATATCACGACCGAAGGGCGCCGTGCGAACAAATCTACAGTGCGCAAGGGGTTGACGTTTATGCGATTCGTCACATGCTAAGGACGTGACTAAACGACCAGACAGATTCACCGCGCCTTCATTGCGGAAGTGTGGCGAGTCACACGACGGGCCGGACCCTGCGCTTGACGCGTTTTTCTTGTGGCTTGAACGCCAACCGCGGCGCACGTCTGAGCAGCAAGTGGATCTCGCGCGAGACTACCAAGCTGCGCGTCGTCGCTTTTGGGTTGCAGCTTTAGCCGCCAACGACGGTGTTGTGTCCGCTGCTATGTTTGACGCAGCCGTGCGTGACGATAAATGGACGGGTGACGACGACGCGTTGGCGTACGCGCTGCACTCGGATGTCGCGTTGTCGCACTCTGCAGATTTGAAGGACCTCGCGCCCGTTGAATACGCGGCCATGCTGCGCGCGTGCACAAAGCTCGTCGAGTCGAACCTGCGCCTCGTGGTTGCAGTGGCGAAACGCTACCGTGCGCCGAAGGACCCGCTCGTCACCTTGGCCGTAACGCTGCCGTTCGCCGACCTGATCCAAGAAGGCACCCTAGGGCTGCGCAAAGGCGTGGACAAGTTCGACCCCGACCGAGGCTACGCGCTTTCAACATATGTGACGTGGTGGATTCGACACGCGATCAATCGCGCCTTGGTGGACAAGGCGCGGCTAGTCCGGATCCCCACGCATATCGCCGACAAGCTAGGCAAGATTGCTAGGGCTGAAACCAAGTTCACGGCCAAGCACGGGCGCAACCCCACCGTGCACGAACTCGCAGAGTTAGCAGAGGTGACCGTCGACAAAGTCGAGAAGGCAATTGCCGCTCGCGCTGCGTCGCGGCCGATCCCGTTGCATGGCGACCCGGACGAAAGCGAAGAGTTCGACGAGATGGGTGACCGCATCGCGCGACTCACAGGCGACGCGTATGACGCAGTCGAAGATGCGATCGTGTGTGAGGTCGACTTCGACGGCGCCATCAGTCACGACACACCAACGGCCAGGGTGCAGGACGCGCTAGACGCCCTTGCTCCGCAGGGGTGCGCAGACGGTTGGCGTCGCCAAGCCCGAAGGGCTATAGAGTTGCGATGGTGCTTGAACGGCCCCGCGACCACCCCCACCGTAGGCGGCGGCAAAGCGAAGCTAGAAGACGTGGGCGCCGCGCTCGGAGTCTCCCGCGAGATGGCGAGAAAATGGATCGAGCGCGGCGAAGCGTTCATCGAGGCGTGGCTGCGCAACGCCGGCCGCGAACCGGATTAGTCCCGCATTGTGATTAGCGTGCGGCCCGCGGCCTTGTTGATCTCGGCGACCACCTTGCGGATGATGACCTGCGGATCGTCCGACTGCGCAGCCATCTGCAGGATGTCCGCCAGCTTGACCATGTACGGACTGACCTGCTCGACGAGCGTCGGCTTGCGATTCGCCCAGATCGACGCAGACACCGCGATGACCGCGAACACGAGCGCAGCGATCGCGAAGAAGACCTGGCGGAGCGCATCGTCGATCAGCGCCGCAGACAGCACGGTGATGAGGAGCGCGCCGAAACCCGCGGCAAAGAAACTGTGGGAAAAGAAACGGACCCTGTTCATGTCGCGGACCCTAGCACGCCGCTGGCGCGGTGTCAAGGGCTGCGTGATGGGCGCGGTACGGTGCGCGTGTGCCAGCCGTATTGAGTGACGCAGGTCTCGCAGTCCAAACCCTTGCGGAAATCCTCGCCGAAGTGCGAGCGGACCTGCAAGACCCGGTCATTGGGTTCGGGCCGTTGCA
>OFRM01000398.1_pt1 | contig 18761 bp, 38 predicted proteins | sample 1543101 | NCBI WGS metagenome assembly OFRM01 (sample SAMN07774223, study PRJEB24372) | wastewater metagenome | isolation source: Exp Tend VB 0WW | collected 2016-02
TAGAGTAACGATATGACAACCGAAGAGCTTGCCGATAAGGTGGAAGCCTTCAATGCCACAGTCAATAATGGACGTGGCACGGAAGTGCTTCGTCAGGCTGTGACATACCTGCGACGCGGGGAATTCGACCAAGCGCAGTACAAATGCACGCTTGACAGTGACAAGTTGTGGCAATACGAAGGGTGTTTGACCTTTCTGGCCGATTGTGGATTGCTCAGTGACAGCATGACACGATTCGTGCGAGACTACGAAAAGAAATACGGTCGCAAGAAGTAATTGCCTTGCGTTCTACCAAAACCCTGCTAACATATTCCTCAGAAAGCGAGAGGGACACAAAATGTCGATCGTCAACTTCAACATGGGTCGTTCGTTCTTCTTCGCCAAGATGACCCGTGAGGTCAAGATCCTGGGAAACAAGCCCGACCTTCGTGGCATGTATCCTGCCAAAATCACGAACCTGCTTACCGGCCAGGTTTCCCTTCGCCCGGTCAAGCTCGCTGGCGGACAGACGTTCGGCCCGCATGGTGTCGTGATCGAGATCTACTGATCTCAATAACAAACATTTTTAGCAAATCCCGCTTGACTGCTCGCGGGATTTTGCTATTATGACCTTATCAAGAAAGAAGGTCGATATGTCGAAGAACGCCGCAAAGTATCACACGGTTCCTTGCTCGGGTGAGGCGCACTCCAATCCGCACATCGACAACTGTATGATGTGCCTGAATTACTCCTGGGGCTTGATCGTTGTCCCGGTCGAGTGTGCGACCTTGGAGGATTGGCACAATCTGTCCGATGCGGAGCGTGAGGCACACAAGCGCGGACGCAAGGCTTTTGCCAAGAAGATGTAACATGACGCAATACGTGTGCCACGTCTCGGGTTGGGGATACTACTCGCGGAGTCGCCGCAGAGGGTATTTTCTCGACCCGATGGATCCAGAAGTTCAACGCTGGAAAACCCGCAAGGGACTACAGCGCTGGATTGACTTTCGGTCAAGCCTTCCAGGCGAAAAAAAGACAGACTACTCAATTGTCGAAATTGAGGTTGCGCCCTAGTGGGCTTCTGCTAATATGTTCTTTGTCAGCAACGAGGAGAAAGAACAAAATGGCCGAAGTCCACATGATCAAGTGCTCGCGGTTCGTTTACGCTCGGTCGCTTGAGCTTGATGCCGATGCCTGGCGATGGTGTGGCATCGTTGACACGGGCGAGCATCATTTCTCTCGGTGCATCGAAAATGCATTCGATGAGGCAGAAGAGCTTGACCGCGCGTATGAGCGCGAATTCGAGCGCTAGAGACACACGGCGTTTTTTTGTGAAATCCCGCTTGACCCCAGGCGGGATTTTGCTATAGTTCCTTGTGTAAGGAAATCGATATGACTGACAACCAAACAAAAGTTACATACCGTATTGCTGCATATGCCGCCGAGCATTTGGCACGGTGTCTTGACACACTTGCGAAAGAAACTTCAAGCGACCACGAAAAAACCTTCTTTCCAAAATTGGCCGCAGAATTGCGGATTCTGGCGGAAAGCTGTGGAGATAAGGGTTTTAATAAAAGCACTTGACTGAAACCAGGATTTTGCTATATTGACTCTCAGATAGGGAGATATTGAATCATGGCACTCGCACACATGGTTTGCATTTCGGTTCGTTACGAGGGTTTGTCCTCGGTGTCGGTTTTCACCGACCGTAATATCGCGCACCTTCATGCGTGCAAGCTGGCGAATTCCCTCGGCTCTTCCAATGACATGGAAGAGGTTGTCATGGTCACTTTCGACGAAGGGAAGCGGGTTCTGTGCGCTTCCTACTCCGGCAGTAGCACTCAGTTGTGGTTTGCTCCCGAATCCGATTGACAAAATTTGTCTTGGTGCTATTCTGTACCAAAGAAGAAAGAGAGCCCATATGAGCTTTCACGTACGTTCTACCTGCAACGACTATACTGGCAAGACCGAGATCACGGAAATCGCCATGGGTGATGACTCCGTGGTGTTTTCCCGGCGCAAGGATACGCTGGATGTCACGATCTTGTCAGAGCACGCCCCGAGTGCCTCAATGCTTACATTGACGCCTGCGGAGGCGCAAGAGCTTTTGAGGCGTCTCACTGACATGCTCACGCCTGAGAAGTGAGGCAAAATCAGAGCGTAGTGATTTACGGCGAGACATGAGCTTGTCTCAAGTGAGACGTAGATTGACTATGGTGAAAATGTAACTGCCGCGAAAAGATTGGAGATTTTCCCGGTCATTTCTTGGCAAACATTATGCTCTACACCGGAGCATGAACACACACACTCTCTCCGGTCCCGAGTCTGAAGTCGTCATCCGCCCTTGCATCCGACTTTATGGTCATTTGGTACGATTTGTGATTCGTTTAGGCGAACGCACACAAGTCGAATACGAGCCTGATGACTGGATCTCTGCCAATATCGCACGTTGGCATTTTGACCCCGTGATTGCGGACATTGTGTCAAGAAGTACACGAAAGAAAAACAAGCGACTTGCCTGTGCGCAGATTCTGACCGAGATTTTGGTAGAATTGCAAGTGATGTGGCAGTCTGGTATCATTTTCACCTGTCCAGTAACTGGACGATTGGGATTGAAGTTTTATTCAGACGATCAAAAGAATCTCATGCTTGGGGTTCAGACGATTCCGGATGAGATTCAAGACTTGCAGAAATACGCTTGACGACAGTCAGCAATCTGCTAAAACATACATTGAAGGCGGGTATTGGAAATGACGAATCATCGCTCGGTTGCTCTTCTTGCGGCGCTCAAGGGTTTCGTGGACGCGGGACACGAGATCGAAACGGTCGATTGCCAGACCGGCATGGTCACTCTGCGCCTCAACGTGGAAATCCCGGACGTTCGTCTCACGCTGGTGTGGGATGCCTACAAGCGTCAGAATAGTAAGATTGAGGCGATCCGTGAGTATCGCTCTCTGTTCAACGTCGGGCTTGCGGACGCAAAGAATGCCGTCGAGAAGTTTCTGGCGGAACGTGGCGTCTGATTTTCCTTGACCCTCGCCAACAATCTGCTAAAGTCTAGTACGTTGTTGGTTTGAAGGGGCGAATGAAGGAACCTCCCCTGGTGCAAAGATAGGTTTTTGCCTGTTGGAGACAGGTAACTCACGAAGGTTGCATCAGTCCTTACTTCGCCGTTTCAAGCCAACAAATGTTCTTGACAAAATCCCTCTGAGTGCTAGGATATCAAAATGGAAAACACGAGTGACACGGTTCACCCCGGGCTCTTGGTTCTTCGGCGCCTGATCCCGAATCAGAGCGTACGGCGTGCGTGGGTTGCGAGTGCATGCGAGGATCTTGCGTACCGCAAGACGATTCCGGTGCTGGAAAACGCTACGCCTGCCGAGCAGGAACAGATCAACCTCTTCATCGAGTGGATCTAACAAAAGCCTTGCACGCCGCTGAGAGCGTGCTAAAACAAAGTCTCTAACCGTTCGGGATGCTCGGTTAAAATCCCAAACTTTCGCGGTCGCAGTGGCTGGTTATGAGACAGCCAACTCCCGTGGTATAACTTGGTAGTGGGGTGGATAAACTACCAAAACTTCTTGCGCTTTAGCAAATGGGTGCTAAAGTCATCTAACTAAACAGACATAGCTAACCAAAAGGCTAACTGTGCTGATATAAGGCAGAGGCGGTTACGGTCATCCGGGATCCACGGGAAATGACTTACGCTTCAGAAAATATGGATCAACGTCGGTCCCATCGTCTAGCGGCCTAGGATTTCACCGTTCAAATGGATTGAAATCTCAGATACTATCCACATGAAAATATGTGGATGCTGCAATAAAGAAAAAGAAGATTCCGAGTTTAACAAACGTCGTTTCTCAAGTGGCAATATAGGCTTGCAAGCTTATTGTAAGGGCTGTAACAGACGATATCACAAAACCCACTATAGTCAACATAAATCCGACTACAAAGCTAAAAATCTTCAACGCAAACAAACCCTGCGTAATCAACTCAGAGAGCTTAAAAAGCTTCCTTGTGGGGACTGTAAACACAAGTTTCACTTTGCTGCAATGGATTTCGACCATCGAGACGGGACCGATAAAGTAGGAAACGTGTCTCGGTTGGTAACCGAAGTCTCATGGGAAACTTTACAAAAAGAACTTGACAAGTGTGACTTGGTGTGCTCTAATTGTCATAGAATAAGAACTTACGAACGTCAACACGATCCCGTAGTTTAGCGGTCAAAAATACAGCCCTTTCACGGCTTGTGACGCGGGTTCAAATCCCGCTGGGATCATTTTCTGCCATAAAGCTCAAATGGACGTGAACACCCGTTCGGTGAGAAGAAATATTCACACTTCTCGGTATTGGATTTAATGACTTTCAGCCAATAACCTGATATGAGTCTGTTTTTGTTGGCAACAATGGAAAATGACGTTTGTCTTTGTTTGGTCAGATCGAAAGCAACCGCCGATAAAATCTCGGGATTGTTTAGACGTTCTGGTGTTTCCAGAATCAAGTAAGGCAATTCTGTTCTGTCGTGTTCGCTGCACCACACGACAATATCGCCAAGTGAGAAAGATATGTCCCTGTTAAACGTGTATTGCACGGAGACAGTTTACCTCAAGAAAAATATCTTGACAAGTTCTTTGTTTTTGCTATAGTGAGGAACCATGAAGAACAAGGCACAGAAAATGGCTCTTTGGTCTGCGGCATATCAGGTGGCACTCGACAATGCCATGCGTGCGCAAATGGAGGGTCTGTCAAGTGAGGATGGCGCAAAGCGTCATGCTGCCTTGCAGGAAGTCAAGCACGTTGCGAAGGCTTGTGCCAATACTGCCGTGTGTGATTTCGAGCATGCATTCGAGGGTCCTTGACGTCTCAAGAAAATGCGCTATAGTAAATGAGTCAGACGGACACCGGCAGCATAACCTGCCTCTCCTCATGGAGCGTAGTAGTGTCTTGTCGAAAAGGTTGTGCGTGAGCCTGGATCGTCAAAAACGCACAGAGTCTGAGGCAGAGTGAGACATTGCTCTGCCTCGTGTGTATGTTGGGAGTATGATTGAATGCTCCCAATGTACACGCAATTATGTCTATAGTAAAAAAGCTGGCCACACTAAAACACATTGCAATACCTGCTTAACAGATCAACGCAGGAAAAAGATTGCACAAATGTGTTTTGATTACAAGGGTGATTCTTGTAAGTTTTGTGGCTACAATAAATGTCGTGCTTCTCTTTGTTTTCACCATCTTGACCCTACAACCAAAGATTTTCAAATCAGTGGCAATTGGGGATTGTCTTGGGAAAGAATCAAAAAAGAACTTGACAAGTGTATCTTGGTATGCTCTAATTGTCACGGTGAGATACACGCTGGATTGTTGATCATCTAACGGGATCGTCGCACAGTGGTCGAGTGCAACAGCCTTTTAAGCTGACGGTGTAAAAGCCCATCGGGGGTTCAAATCCCTCCGGTCCCATAAATCCACTGATTGTCGCCCTTAGTGGCTGATACGGCAGTCGGGGATAATGCACGTTCGCTGACGCTGATGGTTGCGGGGCGTGTGTTTTCGATCTGATCTGCCGTCGGATCAGAGACAATTTCTCTTGACTCTTTTTGGTTTTTTGCTAATCTCTAGTAACTGAGGTTGGATATGGCGAAACGAAAGTACACGATCACGGTTTCTCGAATTTCTTCCTTTCAGGTTGAAGCGGAAGATCGGGACCAAGCGCAAGAACTTGCTGAGGATCTTCTCGCGATTCCCGACGAAGGAATCATGGAGTCGATCGAGCTTGGTGACTCTGGTTGGGAAGTTACCGACGTGGAAGTGAGCTAACATACTTCTTGCTCTTAGCTTAGATTCTGCTAAAACAAAGACAAGTGAGGCGGCAAGAGAAACCGCCGACAGAGAAAAGAAAGAGGATATGAATATGTCGAACACGCTTTTCGAGGATTTCGAGGAATTGGTCGCCGACAATCTCGCCGCACTCGTGTGCAACCCGGATTCGCTCACGGTCGGACTTCACCAGAACCCCAAGCGCGAAGGCGAGTTGATCGTCGATATCGTGGCTCCACGAAGCGAGATCGCCATGATCGTCGGCAAGAGCGGTGAGACGGTCAAGGCACTGCACCGCGTGTTTCTCTGTCAGGCCCGTAATTGGGGTCTCGTTCCGAAGGATGGCACGCTCGCGCTGTCGTGGGATCCGTCGGATCGCTGAGACGACGCCAGAACAGTCTAAATCGAAAGAGAGTGACTCGCAAGGGTTGCTCTCTTTTGCTTTTGTGCTATTCTTTAGTGATGGAGCCTGTTTATTACGTCCAAGAAATTTGTCCGGGCGACTTGATCGTGCATCGAACGCAAAAGACTGTCGAGCGCCATAAAGATGGCACAGAAATTGTTGTGCCAGTTGAGACGCACTTTCTTGTCCTCAGTTTGGAAGACTCAAGCATGCTTAAACATTCCAAGCATGTTTTGTGCCTGAATCTCACAACCAACAACAAAGATATTCCGTTCTCGTTGAATTTTGGACATGTCAACCTGAACAATGCTTATGAGTGGACACTTTATCGGGATGGCAAGGGTTTTGCTTTCAGAGAGGATTATGGTCATCCGTGAGAACTGAACCCACATTGGAATTCCTCCCTGGTGATATCATTATTGAGCGCTGGGGCATTAGTGTTAACGGCAACACTCCCAATTGTGAAAATCGTTGGATATTTTTGCGTGAGTCGACAGGGTTCAAGGATGACCATCCCACCTTGATTATTGGATTGAATTTGAAGACTTGGGACACCTCACTGATTTTGACTCGGAATTCCGACACAGGATATTTGCTTGCAACTGGATTTTATGCCATGCGAGACGGAGAGGAAATCAAGTTGTGGTAATCTTGTATTTCTTTGTTGGCGTGACTTTCCTGTCTATTTCCTACGAGTTTGGCACGGTTCTTGTCAACGCTTTAAAAGCCCTCAGGAAGCCTTAGTCTCTATTGTGGACTATGCCTCGCATTTAGTCAATCAGCGCCCTATAACGCATCCTCGCCTTAAGAAAAACACCTCTCAGGTATTCTCATGATTCCCTACAACTGTCGAGAAGTTGTCCGTGGTACGATGCTTGCTCTTACCATCACAGACGAAGCAAATCCTGATTTCATTCAGGTGAAATATTACATGGTACTGAAAAAGCTCTCACACTACGAATTTCGAGTGTTTGACTTGACAGACCACAAAAAGGTAAACATCAGAGTACCAACAGGCTGGATTTCTCACGAGCACTACAAAGCCAACATAACCAGACGAGAAACCTGGGAAATGCAGTTGCCTGCTCATAAGGTCTTGACGTTCAAATAAATCATGCTAAACCTCAGTCATGCGTGGATTTTTCGCAGGGCTTGTTTTCGGTATTGTCCTCGGTATGTGGTGCCTTGCGTCACTGGAATTGGGAATCCAGAACAAGCAACGTGCCATGATTGAGTGCGAGGCAAACGACACATGCTACTCAGCGCCATAGAAGTCGGTGACGTGATTTGGTGGCTTGAGAAGTCATGTGTGGACCGCCAAAAGGGTCCGATCTGGCTTATCACCAAAAAGGATCACGTCCATCACTCCGAATATCGGAACCTGCGCTTGATGACTTACAGCGCCTTGGTAATCCGAGGATTCGATTTTCAGACTCAGTCTGAACGGCTATTGTGGGATAGCTCAGACGAGAACACAGTGCCAGGGTCATATGCTGTATATCGAAATGGTGTCAACATCACACCCAAACGCAAATAGTTCTTGACTCTCGGCGCGTTTTTGGTAAGATACTCACATGTCGAACGAAGATTCGCAGAACGTCACGGTCCTCTACCACATCGAGAATCACAAGGATCGCGTCGTCACAATCCTTGGAGTGTTCTCAGACAAGAATCCTGGCACGGGAAAAATCCATGCCGCAAAGGAAGCGTTCAAGGCTCGGCGTGCTCTGAGTGGCGTGAAGATCCACGATTTCGAGTTTCACCTTTCCTCGGGCACGCTCGACAATCCGTATACGTTCGACTCTTGGTGACTTGTGGCAAAGCCGCCCAGCAACTACAGGAAGCTTGTTAGAATCCTCGACGCAGGAGACTACAAGTTTACGCCTCGTGAGGCAGCGGCAATATACCAGTGTATAGCACACTCTCTAGTGGCGTTCTTTCAAAAACTGAACGACCTACGAAAGCAAGAAAACCAAAATAGTGATTGACAGGCTTTGAGCGCCTGCTATATTGTTCTTTATAGAAAGCGAGAACGAAATGGCAAAGCGAACCAAGACCAAGAAGTTCTGCAATCCCGTCCACGTGAAGTGTGAAGGTGAGGCGCACTCGAATGCTTTCATCGATTATTGCGGGCGCTGTATGCCGAATTGGGGCTACATCACGGTCGAAGCGGACTCGGACGAAGGCAAGGCAGCAATCGCCGAGGGACGCACCGTCACGCCCTAGCGGCGCGTTCTACAAGTTCCTGGGCGTAAGCTGCAAGGTGTTTGCTGGTATACTCGTGTGGGCCTGGGATTCTTTCCAGGTCTGTCACGAGTTTTGCCAATTCTCCCGTGGGAACATAATCGCGCATGAGCAAGTAAAAAATGCTTGTGAGGTTGTCTTTTTCTTGGTCGGTCATTTGGGCAGTGTGACAGGTTCGTAGTCAGTTGCCCAATATTGCCAAGTCAAGCTGGAATAACCAGTGTAGAAATATCCAGGATGTAAGTGGATTGTGGCAATCTTGTTCTGTGAGAAAGACCACGTCTTACATTTCCAATAACCCCGAGCGTTATTGTTTATCACTTCAACCGTCAAAATCAAGTGACATTCCCCATATGTGCCACTATCTTCCGGACCACAGAAACGTATCACATCACCAATAACGGGTGTCTGAGGTATAAACATCACGATATCTTTCTAGCTCCACGTATCAAGTCTGATACAGGCATCACGCCTCTGACGCCTTTCAACACAACATAAACGTATTGTGTCTTTCCTGATTCTGTAAATGGCTCGGAGACGACAAGAAGGAAATCCTCAAAGCATCGATATTTGTAGTCAACTCTCATGCCAGGAAGATGGATTCTGTCACAGATTTTCATTGATCCCTTCACGGGAATCCACAAGGAATCAATTGTGACATCCTCGATTTTGTATCTGGCTTTCTTCATGGCAGTTGCTCAAGACAGTGATCGAAAGTGTTTCTTTTAATGAGGTATTTGCGTCCAGCCCACAACACGCACACACTCTTTTCAAATACGTCAAGAGCTATCAGTACACAAGGCTTATCAAGCTTGACAGCCGTGCCGAATACGTCATTCCACGTGAAATAGTGTGGATCAAGAAAGATTTGCTTTCCTTCCTTCAATAGCCACGCTGACCCATATTCAATCACAAATAAGCCTAGCACTTCTTTTTGAGACTGTCAACTCGCTTACAGCTATGCAGAACGTGATGTGGATAAATGTCCCATTTTTGCCCACGGAAGAAAACCGTCAAATAGGCAAAGTTTGCATGATTGCGCGGACTCACTGGCTGTTCCTCAGTTAACACCGTAAAAAGCTCGCCGACCTTCGGTGCTGTCAGAGGTCTAGCATCGAAACGGTCTGTGCGACGTTTGTAGTCAGGAAAGAAATTGAATCCAACTTCCTGGACTTCCCAAAGAGTACCAATCCAATATTTTGGAGCGATATGGAGGGTGAAGATGAACTAAGTCACCCTCTTTTAAGTCACTGACGAACATCACTTAGATACCTACAAATAACTCTACCACACCTGTGTTCACTTGTCAAGGTATAGTCATCTAGCTCTGTACCACGCTTGATTGCTTTATTCTTGTTGATACACTCAACACAGTAGGCACTAGCAAGCTGCCCTGCTTTTGAACCACTTAAGTAAATACGATATGATTCACGTGGTTTGGGAATGGTACACCCCTTGCATATCTTCTCTTGTTGTTTTGTATTAGCCATAGGTCACTATACCATACCCATAAAGAAAGTCAAGTATCATTTGCGATACTTCTTAGGTATCAAAGTCTCTATCGAGGGGTATAGACCGGGGGTACCCGGCCGGGGTCGCTAAACCCCACGTCCATAATGAGTGGGGGTTCCTATATGTTAAATGGGCTTGACCCCAATTTCGTGTGCGGGAATTAATTTGGGAAAATTCCCCGGGAGAAAAATTCCACCAAAATTAATTCCGGGGAAAAATTCCCTGTGTGGAAATTCACTCGTCAGAAAAGTTTGGGTCGCTCACGAGATCCCAGAACACCGAAATGTCCTCGGTCACGTACAACCGAGTTCTGGCGTTATTGTGGAGCACCAGGACGTTTTGCCAAGGCTTCTCAGGTTCTGGTAGACTTGTTACCATCACAACGTCCCCGGGCTTGAAGGCGTAGTTATACGGAATCGTCGTGTCCTCAGCGGTTATGCTGTACATCGCACCAGATTTTGCCCATTCCGGAATCTTGGTGTCATTGCGTTTGTACAAGGCTCCAACAACCAGAATGAAGGTTTTCTGGTTTGCCCGGAACCTGCCGAAAGCCTGGGTCATCTTTTCGAGCAACCAAGTGTCCTCGCCAAACTCTTTGTTTTCCTGGGCTTTCGAGATTCCGGTAATGTCAAGGTCAGCGTCCGTAGGCCAAATTGGTTGTCCTGTCGGGTGTTTCGTGTTATCGACAAAGTCCTCCTGGTTGGCTTCCTGGACCATTTTGACAAGATGGGGATTTAGGGAACTTGGAGGTTTGACGCTCATGGGGTTGTCTCAGAATGTCAAGGTCACAGTCGCAGAGGACGAGATTGTGTAAATCGGGTTGCTGTGGGCGATTTGGGTCACAATGTTTGTGTGAAGTTGGTTGAGAGCTGACTGTTGTGCCGAAATCTGTGCCTGCGCCTCAGCTTTCTCGCGAGCTTCCTGGTCGTCAAGTTCCTTTTTGATAATCGACATTGGCTTCCAGTTCTTGTGCTTAGTTTCTGGTTCATAGGCCATGAGGCGTCCTGGCTCGTGGGAGTACAGACAAATCTCGACCTTCTGGTTGTTTTCCATGTTCCAGAACTCCTGCCAAACCGTTGCGTCCTTGTATTCCTCGTTTTCTAAAAAGTCGTAGATTCTGGCGCTCTCTGGGGTTTTGTCGTTTATGCCTGAGGATGGATAAACCAAAAGCAAGCGTTCGATGCTCTTTACGAAAGGCTTAGAGACGCACATCAGAAGTTCTGAGAAGATTACCGACGTAGGGTCGTCGGGCATGGCTTCTGCGATTTTCTCCTCAGCGTCCTCAAAGACTTCTTCGATAGCATCTTCCAAAACTTTCTGGTTAAATCCTACGAACAAGGGGTTGTAGGCTTCCTGGGGATCCCCATAAACCTGTTCCGACAGTTCCTCGGTGATCTGGTTGTCAACCTCCAGGCCATTTATCAGAATATGGTCCGAGGTAGCTGGACCGCCAACTTTGACAGTTCCGCCAGCGGTGTTTGTCCAAGGATATTGCGAGCCTCCGGCTCCAACAAAACCTCCACCGACTGTTGTGGTCAAACCTGGCAAGTTTGGCTGCCACGGTCCCTGTCCGCCAATTTTGATTGTGGTTGAAGATGGTGGGTTGAAAATCATTGGGGACGTTGCGTTGAGGTTTCTTACGTTTCCATAATAGGAACTAGCGGAACTAACGCCAGGCATCTTTCCGTTAACAAGTCTACCAGCTTTTAGAAGTCTCAGGTAAAGCTCAATATACACCACGTCCGAAAGTGCCTTGAGAACCATTTGTCCGGGCTCGAACGGTCCGCACTTGTGCAAAACTCTGTGTCCGTCCGTTTGGAGAATCGACCATCCCGACCCATTTGAGTTAAATCCTGTGGAGCCTCCTGGTGGTCCGTTGTAAATCACGCTGGAGGATCTGGAAAAGGTTCCGCCATGTTGAAGGGTTATTCCGGAGCTTCCCTGTTGGTTAAAACCCGTTATTGGAATGTTCGTGGACACGCTCCCGTTTTGATTGGTTTGACCTTCTAGGGATTTTCTAAGGGCTTTACGCTGGGCTGCGTTCTGGGCTTTTGGGGACTTTGGTTTTCTCATGGGTTTTAGTGTTCTCTGTGACGACCAGAAATGTTCACAAGTCCCACACAAGTCTTTTCGTAATTCCCACCTATTTGACGAACAGCCGACAAACACCTAAACCCCAAACAGCCGACACATATGATTTATGAGGGCTGATAACAGAAATCTACAAGGGCAATTTCAATATTTCGGCTAAATCTTCAACAAAAAGAGCGTGGGGTCGGACCCCTTGTCACATTTCTTGCAAGAGACGTGAAAAGAGTGTTTTTATTTATTGAGGTTGAGTCACTTTGGTTAAGTGGGTTAGTTGTCATTCCCTTGGAGAACATAGATGAGTGCATAGATGAGGCAGACAGCGAAGGTAACGATAAGCCAGCACTCAGGGGACAAGGGGACGATGACCATGATATTTAAATAATATGATGGTTAAGATGTCATGAGATTTAGGAGGAAGTATCGGAATGACTTGAAGGTTGGGGACTGGGGAATATATGGGAGGGTAGGTGACTATGGAGATGAGCGACTGTACATGTCGAGGTATGACGTGACTTCTGGGTATATAAGTTCTTCGTCATTGGGTGCGACACGAGTTGGGGCGGACGGAGTCCCCGAGAATGCATTTTTATCTTTGTCAGGATCTCTTGAGGATTATTTGCCGAGTGTTGGTGACCTTGTGGTAGTGAAGTGTGACTTACAGTTTGTGAGTGCTGGCATCTCCTTTCCGAACAACTATTTTCTTCCTGGGGTGCTCAAAGATAAATTCATTATGGTGGATATTGTCAATCATGAGAGAAAACTTTTGGAAGAAACCAAGTATATTCCTACATTGACCTTGAACGTATTTTTGGATATTGATGGGATGTTAGAGCTTACTGCTTATGACTATGAAGAGTCAATGACTGACACCAAGAGATGGGACATGAGGGAACACGGAGGTTTGAGACTTATTGACTATGTCTCTAAGCGGTCAAAGGTTTTGGACGGAAATGGGTTCTCTATGTTCTTGTCTGATGACTCTGTGGACTTTCACCAGATAGCCTTTAAGGACACAGACCTGATTACCAATATTCCTGGACTTGTGGAAACCAGAAGACAGAAGCATTGGTTCTTCAACAACTGGAACAACAACATTTACAGAAGTGGTTCTAACCTTACGTCGGAGACTTACGTGAAGTTTCCTTTGGTTGGTTTGGTTGGAACGTTACTTGACTTCAAGGTTGTGACTCACAGTCTTACTGCTGACGGTCAATATGTTGGGGGCAAGGATTTCAAGACAATATTTTACAAGGTTTTGTTTAATGGCAGGATTCCTGTGTGGGTAGATGCTCCTTTGTGGAAATGCCCGGATTCTCTTGACTTGCCCATTTTGTTGCCAATCCCATAAACTGACCACACAATGACAGACGCTTCTGACAAACCACCTAGACCTGATATTTTCAAGACTCTTTCAGATGAAGAGCTTGCCAAGGTTGAGGTTCCTACGAAGGAACAAATCTTGGAGGCAATTCGAAAGGGTCAGGAAGACTACAGAAAGTGTCAACGTCAGAACGCTTTGTATCCGAGGTACAGATAATATGCAACCACCAAAACCAACTTTGAAGATTCCTAAGATGACGACCGGCATGGAAAGAATCTTTAGGAGAGTATCTCCTCCTGGAGTCAACCCGGTTATTTACCAGGAGTTCATGTTGCACTTCATCCACTACATGGACACGGATGGATCTAAACTCAGAACAAAGCTTGACAAGAGCATCCCTGGCATGTATTATAGGGAAGCGGGACCGACCGAGCATAGCTTATATGGCGAATACACGTACACGTTCCCGGAAGATCAAGTCACCCGTAGAATCATTGCAATTCCGAGAGACAAGTTCTGAGAACCTTTTTGAGAAGATTATTCTCAGGCCAACAGACTTAATTGTCGTTCATGCAAAGTTACAGTGGCAACTCCCTTTTTATGATGGTTACGCGACTTCTAAGGACTTGCTTCACTTTCCTGGGTCTGTCTTGTTAATGTCTTCTGACTGGTCAGAACATCACAAGACGCATATTTGGAAGTGTATGCACATGGGAACCGAACAGGTCTTTTACTGTCGGTCGGATGAGCTAAAGTTCATGTCCACGTATGGACAGATTGTCACTTCGGAATGATGAGTCCTGACTCTTCTTGTTTTCCGAACTTTTCTCTCGACTTGACAATCGACTCCTTGATCTCGCGGACAAGGTTGTTGTCTTCAACTTCAAGGGACAGTAGTTCAATCAAAAATAATCTCTGACGAGAGTTGATTCCGAACTTACGAATCTCTAGGACAATATCTCTACAGTCCTGCTTTTGGAGAGGAGTGAGATTCATTTCCAGGTGGGGTTTGATGTAAACTTGGTCTGGTCTTTCATCTTCCCAAAACTCTGCTGGCTTGTCCTTGTCATCTTGTTCGATCATTTTTTCTCCGCAACCAAATCTTCTCTTGAGAAGCTTGCAAATCGCCAAATATCTTTACTAATAGCTTGGGTATATTTTCCTGACACCAGCCCATCTGCGGACTCTTTTGTAAGGATGATATTTCTGCCCCACTGTTCATTGTCGAACACCCACTTTATTTCCATCCACTGGTGGAGTTCGAGTTCATATCCGGTAAATCTCTCTACGAGCTTTTCTGGAAGGCTTGACTTGATTTCGTCAATTGTCAGAACGCTCATGGCATCTTCTTTTCTTAGAACCTCGGACAAACCAACTTCCTTGATCTTGTGAACTGCACCACAATTTGGGCACTGCACAAGGGATGGAACGATTACTCCTGGTGGTTCGATTTCTGAAAAAGCTATGAACTTATGCAAAGGGGGATCAGGCATCCTACGAAATTGCATTAGGATGCACTTACAGGTAATCAAGTGCTTAACATAGTCTCTCATAATAGTAACAGGGCGGAAAGGAAACCCAATCCGACTAAGCCTATGCCACCAACGACAAAAAGAGCGGTCCTAAGGTTGTTCCTTAGACGCTCTTTCTGACGACTTTTTTCTTGGGCTTCGACTCGTCGGTAAGTTGCAAAGGGTTTTCTTGATCCGAGAACTGGACAAGGTCTTTGTCCAAACTTTTCATGAAGTGATCCACTTTGCCAAGATACTCGTTTTCGATAGCTGCCTTATACTGGTCTAGGATTTTGCTTAATAGTGCAACGTCCACGTCAACACGATTTCTATTAGCCCACAACATTACGGAGTCAGATGCTGACTCTTTGATCATTGTGAGAAATTTAAACGTCTGACGTTCAATTGCTGTTTCCAACTGTTTGCGATCCATTTTGTTTTCCTCTGCGTACCCGTACTCTCTTACGGGTGTGCTTGTCTGCAATACAATTTGAGACGAAGCTTTCTGGCTTCAGTATTGCATCATAACCCGAGGAAAGTACATAGCCCTTCAGAAAATCACTGAAAGTCGAGGAAAACTCCTTTTTGTCTGCTGGGCTTGCGTCGATGTGGACCTCTGGCTTGATCTTGGTTTTCTCCTCAAGTTCAAATGCCAAGGCAAGGCTCTTGGTAACCTCGTCTTGAAGTCTCATTTTCTGAGAACCAGCGAAGGTCTTCCTTGGCTCGTAAACAGACTTGTAGAAGTAAGTGCCACCCTTACCTTCGTCCCAAATGCAAAGCACGGTAACGAAGTGGTAGTTTGGACCAGCCGAGTGACTGTCCGTTCCAACCATTACGTGTGTAATGGTTTCAGGGTTATTGAAACGAACGCGTACAATGTCGAACATTTCGTCCAACGTGTACTGCTTTGGATCGTTACCCTGCGTCCACGTGTTAGTGGAAACTGGAACTGCTACCTGCTTTGCTTGCTTCGTCATTTTATCTTACCTTTTTGTAGGCATTAGGATGATTTTGTGTCCTAATGATGAAATTGGATTTCACATACTCACATAAATAGTTACGACACATTCCTGGTCTTTGTTCATAAATCGTACACATGCCTGTCTGTACGTTCAGGAATTTACAACAAAATCGTTGTCCATTGGCCTGAATGCGAAGAATAGGATATGTGTCCTTGGACTTGAAAACCTCGTGATCGTCAAAGAATTGCCTACCTGTTAATCTACCTTCCTCATAGTCTATCACGAGATCATGTCTTGTCACGTTGATTCCTTTCTTTTTGAACCAGTGGATGGTCTTTTTAATCCACTCCTCGTCTACAGGTCCAAGGACGTGCTCAATGTCTTCGGGGTCAAGCTGACAGCATCCTGCCCGTAAACCGTCAACTCCACAACAGTTTCCCACGCAAGTCTTCTTAGCTACGTCATCAGTGAAATGCTGACGTTCACTGAGGGGTTTGGACTCCCACTGGCTTGGGTCGTTAATATACAGGACCGGGAGGTAAAATCTATCTCTTGGCTTTTCCTGTCCGTCTTCAATATCCGTAGTGTTTTCAACGGGTTTGGGTGTAGACACCTCAACCTTTGGCAGAGACACCGGCTTGTTCTTTTTAGCCAGTTCCTCCATCGAAATAGTTTTTCCGGTTGGTTTTATCTCAAAGGGCATAATGAAGAAATCCAGTCTATTTAGATATGCTTGGTTGCAATTTCATAAGGAAATCGAATGGTAACACTTAGAGAAGAGTATGGCAAGTTCAAAGTCCAAAAGAACAAAGCCGTTACTGAAGCCGCAGTTTCATGGGTCATGGAGAATGTTGTCCTGTTGAACGAAACGTTCAACCGTGAGGCTCTTCAGAGACTTCAGAGTTCGATCGTAAAGTTCGACTCCGTATTTTCCCCATTTGCAGGAAGAGTTCCAGAAGTCAAGAGAAGTCTTGATGACGCTGTTGAGCTTATGAACAGAATCACCATGGGCGAGAAGATCACCCGTGCAGATGGTCGCCTTCGTTTGACAGACGAAGAAAAAGAGTCCATCAAAGAACCAGCAACCTACATGGTCAAGTACATGTCCTTGCTTTATAGCAACCTTTCTCGTTTCTTCAACAAGGACATGAGAACAATGCTGGAGTTCCCAATCTTTGCTAAGGCTATCGAAAATCCACAAACTCCTCTCAAGGATTTGGCTGAAGCTGACAGAATGAGAAAAGCTATTCTTCATGCCCTTGTACCTTCTTCAGAGGTCCAGGAAATTTTGAAGAGAATGTACCGTTCAATGGAACTTCCGTCGTTGAACTACGAAAAGATCGCAGATGAACTTTTGAACTTGTCTGCTATGGACTTCAAACAACTTATGTCAGTTGACAAGGTTCCTTTGGTTGTAACACCAGAAAAACATGCACCGGCAGAAGCACCAGTTGCTCCTGCTATGGAGGCAGCGACAGGCACAAACCCAAAAGCATCTGATGGTGAGGAAGTCCTCACTGAAGAAGAAGCTGCTTTCTTGAAAGAGGCAGAAGACCCTGCAACCCAACTCCAGAGAGTCAACCAAGGTCTTCAGAAAATCTCTGTTATCATCAAGGGATTCCCAGAACTTGAAGCTACCGCAGCTTCCTTGGAAAAGCTCCGTGGTCAAGCCTTGGCAGCAGCTTCTGGCAAGAAGAACTTTTTAGACCCGTCTATTAAAGGCGTGGCTGCAACTGCAAACATCGTCTACAACTACTTCGAAAAGCTTGCAGAACTTTGGCCTAAAATCAACCAAATCATTCCTGATAATCGTCCGTTGAATGAAGATGAACTTGGTCAACTTGAAGCTCTTGTAAACAAGGGTGTTGGTCAAAATCTATTCAAGAGAATCTCAAACTTCTTCAAGGCAGGTACAACAGACCCAGCTCTTCGTCCAGAGAAAATCACCGCAGACATTGTTAATGTTCTTAGGCAGAGCGCAACGACTGGCGATCAAGCTACGATGCAGCACCTTGAGAACTTCTTCACACGTCTCAATGGCCTAAAACTTCCTCCTGGACTTAGCAAGAATGGTCAACCAATTACTCCTGGACAGAATGCCTCCACAAGCTCTCAACAGTCATCAGGTGCAACTCCTTCAGGTCAGGCTGCTCCAACCCAAGGCTCTCAACCTTCTAATCAAGTTCAGAGAACCTCTGGTGTGGCTTCATCTACGGCTGGTGGCGCACAAGCTCCACAACAACCACAACCTCCTGCTGGACAGCCTCAGGCTCCAAATGTTGATGACATGGCTCAGAAGGTTACCCAGATTGCGGGCGGTCCTATCCAGAACAACAAACAGGTTTTGAGTGCATTGCTCAAGGCTGGCTGGAAGATCACTCCTCCATAAGAATGGCTCCGTTAGTGGAAGCAATCATAAGACTTTGTTTACCACAAACGTTGAGAGCAAGCAGCACAGCAAGAGACGATACTTTATCGTCTCCAAGGGCTTCATGTAAACTTTTTAGACTTTCAAATACAGCCTTTTCTAAGTCGGAAGAATTAGGTTTAAAATTATTTCTCAGGTCCTCAAAGGTCATTAAACCATTATTCAAAACTGACTTGATTGTTCTTAGGGAAGTGTCAAACTTGGTACGAGCTGTTTGGTTCTGAAGATACGAAAAGTTTGGCAGTCTGACAATCACAGACTCAGCAGTTAAAGCCTTGATGCGTTCATCAATGAGAACCACAACATCTTCTAAATTCTGGTTGTCCAGTCTTTTAGCTAGAAGGTGTTTAATCTGGGCGTTGACACTTGGTCGGGTCTTCTCTTCTTCGATTGTGATTTTTTCCTGGTAGCAGCGAATCTTGTTGATAACTGGAAGATTGTCCCACTTCACACAGGCAACAATCTCACCCTTCAGAGATGACACAATGTCCGA
>OFRM01000399.1_pt1 | contig 18753 bp, 27 predicted proteins | sample 1543101 | NCBI WGS metagenome assembly OFRM01 (sample SAMN07774223, study PRJEB24372) | wastewater metagenome | isolation source: Exp Tend VB 0WW | collected 2016-02
GAGAAGGATATTTTTGTTATTTGCATTGTGTTTATAAATTTAATTCGTCAGGAGATTCGGTTAATTGTCTTGAAGTAGGCATAAATCTGGAAAGGTAATCAGGGTAGTTTTCTTCAAATACAGAAACCAATTCACCTGCCGATTTTACTTCTCTGCCGGTATAATCATCCGGGGTTGCAACTACTTGCTTTGCTCTTTCATAAGCGGGGCTATCCTGAAAGAACTTATGCGATTTTTCCACTTGTTTTTTTGCTTCTGCAAAAGCGTCTAATGGATTTTCTCCCGGTGCTAATAAAATATCAACACCAATTTTTTCATTTGAGTAGTTGCCCAAGTTAAAAGTCTTGTGGTAACTGATTTTTTCGATTGTCATATTTTTAAGTTTTTTGCCGTTTGAAAGACAAACCTAAGACAGTGGTTTCAATTTTCCAAATTTATTTGGGAAAATATTTATTTGGATTTGTGAAATGGTTTTTATTACTTTGCTGTACAAAACAAAATAACATGGCTGAAAAGACAATAACTCCATTAGTAGAACAGGTAGAAAAAGCTATGGATGGAAGGACACAACGGTGGCTTTCATTAGAAGCTAAAATACCAGAAAGTGAATTATCCCGCAAAATGAATGGCGTCTCTGAATTTACGGATGAAGAAATTGCCAGAATAAATGAAGCGTTAAAATCTAAAATTAAAAAGTGATGGCGGCTTTAGTAAATAACCATTTAGTTTTGGAGAATATCGGCGTAGACATAGAAATGTACCTGAACGATAGTAATGAAATATTCGCAACTGCGGCAGGTGATGACGGTGCTATGTTTTGGTTTGTTATCAATAAGGATGATTGGGAAGTAATGAAGGATTTTATAGACGGCGAATTAAATGCCGCAAAAAAATAATTTTGGAAGTGTCGGAAATAGTTTTATAAATTTGTATTGCTCAAATCTGTAAATTAAAAGTTATGATTACAGGAATTTCTTACCTTTGTGTTGTTGGCGATTCTCGTCAGCAATTTCATAACATAGACTTTTTACAGCTTTGAGCAGCTTGGCCTTGTGGTTAATTCCACGAGGCTTTTTTTATTACCCTACTTGCCAGCCTAAACACAGTGGGTAGGGTTTTAAAAAACATATTACAGTAGAAGTCTGCCGAAAACGTCCAATCTAAGAACCTAATGAAAAGGGTGTTTTCATGTGTTAAATGCGCTGCTGGATGTTGACATTTTCCGGGCGCAGCCAAAGCCGAAGATACTTGGCTCCGTATTGCTGGTCACACAACTTGTCTATTCCTTTGGGGTAGGGGTAGACATTTTGTGACCCACCTCTGAAAACTTTCACCGTTTGCTGGTGAAACTTGAAATATAGGGTTGTTGGTAGCAACAGCCCCCGGCAGGGACAGGTTTCGAAAGGGCGGTAGCCCTTCGTGGGGTGCAGGGGCAAAGCCCTTGCTGGGGTCGCAGGGGCAAAGCCCCCGTCTAAACAAAGTATTAGGGTCTAAAATAAAAATGAATGTTATGAAAAAACAAAACGACTACCAATTAACAATGCCTTTTTCAGAAGAATTTGCAGCTACTTGGGAATTATGGAAGCGGTATAAAAAAGCCAGCCATGATTTTAAGTATAAAAGCGTTTTTTCTGAACAAGCCGCTTTGGAACAGCTTGTAACCCTGTCAAAAGGGGAAGAAGAAATTGCAATTAAAATAATAAAACAGTCCATGCGTAGAGAATGGCAAGGACTATTTCCTTTACATGAAACAACTACTGGTGATGGAAAATCAAAATCAACTACAAAAAAATCAACCGAACCAACTGCAAGCCTTAGAGAGCAAGCCGCTGCCGAGTTTGCCCGCCGCAATGCAAGCGGGGGACAACAGAACGATGGCACTCATCTTAAAGCAGTATAAAACAAAGGATGGGGCTGTTAATTTCCCCGCATTGTTCCATGTGAAATCAGAGGAAAGATTGCCGTCATTATACAGCAGAGATTTTATGCAGGCTACGGCTTTAGTTGTTGGAGCTTTGACTATGGCTTTTGAGAAGATGCGGTTTAAGAAGATGGATGGGGTGCTAATTAATAATATAGCCGAAGAAATACTGGATAGCTGCGATGAAGATAATTTAGCACTGGAAGATTTGGTTTTATTCCTTCAGTATATGGTAAGGGGTAAATACGGTAATTTAGAAGAAATATCTGTTTCTAAGTTTATGAATTTATTTGATAAATACCGGGATGAAAGAACAAGTGCCATTCATGATATAAGACTAAATGAACATTTGCAGTATAAAGGATTGGGAGAATCAGAAAGATCGTCAAAAAGTGATCCTCTTTCAGAACACTTTTCAAGTTTGGGCGATACTATTGCTTCTCTTAAAGATTCACTAAAGGAAACTAAAAAAGAAAACCATGTTTTAAAACAAATAGATAAACTATGACAAAGAAATGCTATAACAAAAAATGTATTCACAAAGGGAAGCCACAGCCATACAGTAATTTTAACAGAAAGCTACTTTCAAAATATGGATATGCAAGTGAATGCAGAGATTGTAGAAAAGCAAGATATATAATAGAAAATGAAAAAGCAAAAGAAAGAAGACTTAACGAATATGATATGTTTATAGGAGGTAACGGATGGGATTAAACGAGAACATAGAACGTCTTTTAAAAGCAAGGGAAAAGAAGCCTAAGACACCGTACAAGGGGATAAGGAAGAAAAGCCTAAAGGCTATTGCAAGCGAGAAAGCGGAACGGGAAAATAAAACAGATGTTGGGTTGGATAAGTGGTTTGAGGAAAGAATGGCAACAAGCGAACCAGTTTGTGCAGAATGTGGAATGAGGGCTGATTGGTTATTAGAGCCGCAAGAAGACGCTAAAAAATCAGCAGCTTACAAATTGATGTGGAGGGCTTGTCAGGCGCATATTTTACCGAAGAAAAAGACATACGGCTTCCCATCTATTGCAACTAATCCAGAAAATCATATCATACTATTCCCTTCGTGGGGAGGTCACTTATGCGGTTGTCACGGGTTCTACGATTCTAATTGGTATAACGCAAGCACAATGAAAATTTGGCCGCAAGTATTACAAACCATGAAGAAAAAGTTATTACCTTTCATTGCAGAGAATGAAAAGAAAAATATTCCAGAACAACTTTTAACAGCATTAGATGAAACACCTTAAAAAAAATAGTGTATGGTTAAGCCAATTTGTATAATTAGAGCAGGAGAAGATGCGATGGTTGAAGTAAGCGGGAATAAACTTTCTTTGTATGAATTGCAACAATTATTTGAAAGCAGGCTTCCAGATTACCATGTATTTGTAATACCAGCAGTTAATGACCCATCAGAGCCGCAAGAATATTTTACGTTTCAGGTTTTTTATGAAAAGGATTTTACTGATATTCAATATCAAGAGCTAAAGAACCTTATTGAGCAATCAATAAAAAATGTTAAAACAACTAACCCATGAGTATAAACGTAGAAAAAATAAAAAGGGAACTTGAAAAAGGAAATCCAGACGAACAGTACACAGCCTTTCAGGAGATAAAGGATTTTGTACAACTATCTCTGGCTGAAGAACAAAGAATATTGGATGAAAAATCTTCTGAACTTTCCTCGAAAATTGAAAAATTAAAATAATCTATGCCTGACGAAAAACCACCAACGTTTAATCCAAACATACCAACCGTAACAAGCCTTAATTCTTATGTTCTTGAACGAAACGGATGGGCAAGAAAAGGAAGCGAGTATTCAAAAGATGGCATAACGGTTCGCTATGATGGGGTATGTTGGTGGGTGGGGAAAGAACGGGTTCAATTTTTAGAGGATTTAAAAAAGAAATAATGGTTTACGTTGCTGATGCAAATGGTTCTACGGACGGAACGGCCTACAAGTTCCTGCAAATGATACCCGCCGATATACCGATTGTTTTGGTGTCAAGAGTGCTGGATTATAAGTTCAATGAAAGCCTTTTGCATCTAAAGGGTAAAAAATGGATTTTGGTAGATTTTATTGAATTTGGGTGGCAGTGGAACGGAGATGCCCACCATTGGGGCGTAAATACGGCAAATTTCGATTTTCTTTCAGGAGTTGAGTGGGAACGGATTGACAATTTTATCGCCTCTAATAGCCCCGCAATGGCCTTTAAAAGGGAATTGCTTAAAAAAGACGTAACCGATATTTGCCAGCCAATTGAATATCCCGGATGGACAAACCCCTATCCTGTAAACACAAAGGAAGAATTTGATGCAAGGCCGATTGACGTTTTTAATTTTTGGGGCAGAAGCCACGAAGCAAGAGTTCAACTACACGGGGATATTTGGAAGGGGGCTTCAGCCGGAGGGTATTCCGTTTGCGACAATATTTACTACTTCAACGAATTTATGAAGGAAGAAAAAGGCAGAAAGTGGGTAAGCTTTTGGATGCCGCATTACGGCAGGACGGACATTTCAAACATCTTGGCTATTAACGGGCTTTCAAAGTTATCAATGTCGCTGCCAGGGGCAGGGGTCAAGTGTTTCAGGTCAACAGGCGAATCCCCTGTTAATTCAGTAATGGTTTGTAAAGAAGATGATTTAGCATGGTCATATCCGTGGGTAGATAGCGAGAACTGTTTTAAGTTTGAAGATTTTGGTGGCGAAATAAATACTATAAAATTTGCTTTAACAGATAAACGGCTATATGAAATTTATCGTGAAGGCATAGCAACAGCAGATAAATACAGGGTAAACAACTATATCAACAATTATATTTTGCCATTGATTAATAAACTATGAAGATAGCTGTATTGATATTATTTACGGGTGATTGGAAGCCGATAGCAGATATTGTTTTGCCTAACGCACAAAAGTATTGCGACAGGTATGGATACGAATTGGTGGCTATACAACAAACAGGTATTTATAATGGCTTCGATAAGATTAAATACATTTTACAGTTATTTAAAAACGGGTGTGATTTGTGCTGGTCTATGGATGCGGATACATTGGTAACAAATCACAGTATTTTAATTGAAGATTATATTGATGAAGATAATGGTGCTTATTTCACGAGAGATTATAACGGGTTAAACTGTGGTAGTTTTATGGTCAGAAATTGTCAATGGGCAGAAGATTTTTTATGCAGCGTTTTATCATTGGAAGGTGAAGATGGTATGTATTGTGAACAAGATGCTATTAACGCACACTTCAACAGGGGTATAGATGCAGGTTATGACCGGATAAAGTTTTTACCACACCCTTCAATCAACAGCTATCTGTACGAACTATACCCTGATATACCACCACAAAAACATGAACAAGGGCAATGGCAACCCGGAGATTTTGTAATCCATTTACCGGGTGTTGGGATGGATAAGAGATTGGAAATTTTAAAAAACACAACTGTAATAGAATGAGTGAACCCAACTACACTATTTTTGCGGTGTCAAATCGTTTCCCCGAAGAACCGTACTACTGTTTAAATGAATGGTTGAAGTCAACTGAAAATACAAACCGGCTTATGGTGGCAGGAATAGGTACGCATTATCAGGGTTTGTTTGACAAGCCTAAATTTATGTACCGGGCAATAAAAAACGAACTGATAAAAACAAAGTATATTATAGCCTGTGACTGTTGGGATTTAGTATTTACTACGACACCTGAACAGATAATAGGTGTCTTTGAAACATTTGATACCGAAATAGTTTTTTCAAGCGAAAAGACTTGTTTCCCCGCTGACAAAAAAGACGAATACGATAAACTACCGGCAACGAGCAGCTACAAATATCTTAATTCAGGGATGATAGTTGGTTATACCGAAAGTATATTGAAGTTATTGGAAGCAATGGATGTAGAATCTGTACCTGATGATTATTGGGATAAAGACCACATGGTACATTTTAACGACCAAGCATTTTATCTGGACTGGTTTTTAAAACAACCCGTACCGATGAGATTAGATTACCAACAAAAAATAAGTACAACATTACACGCAGTAGAAATGGATGAAATTGATTTTTCTGAAGATGGCATAATGGTAAAAGAAACGAATACTTTCCCTTGCGTTATTCATGCTAACGGGAGTGGTAAAACAAACGGGCTGTTGCAAAAATCGCTTAAACACTTAAACCTATTGTGAGGAAAATAATTTACATATCGCCAGAAGGGGTAACTACGCCACAATTATTTGATACGTTTAAAGAAACATTTGCTGGCAATGGCATAGGAGAAGCAAAAAACTTTAACGAAGCGGATATTGCTTTCATTGATTTATATAGCGATGTACGGCCTATTGACGGGATTATATCAGACATTTTGGATATAAACAATACCCCCATTGTTTTCTTTCAGGAGAAAGATTTTGGGGGCATGAGCAAGGAGGTTTTTAATGAAAGCGACTATAAATGGCACAACGGGGAAATAGTTCTATTTGTCAGAAAGATGGATAAAACAATACAATATCCATCGTGGGTTTATCCTTACGAATTAATTCAATATCCCGACCATGATTTTGCGTTAGTATCAAAAGAAGAACTGTTTAACCGGCCAAACGATATTTGCTTTATAGGTAATATCTCGCCACAACGAATAAGTGTATGCGATAGTTTTATTCAACATTTTATTTGTGATTTTGTATTAGGGGAAGAAAGATTACCACACAATCAATGGTTAGACAGGCACAGGAAATCCAAACTGTTTCTTACCGCAGATGGCGGGGGTTTTTCAGATGAACGACCCTACCAACTTATGACCATATCGGCAATGCTTCGTCAAAAGAACAATCATTTTCAGCCATACCCGTTTAGCGATTGCGTAAATTGCCTTGAAGTATCAGAACAGCCAACAGCAGATGAAATAAGCGGCATTAAGGCTGTTTTGAACGACCCTGATTATCTTTATGAAATATATTTAGACGGGGTAGAACACCTTAAAAAATACTATTCAGAAGAAGCAAGAGCAAGCTATATACTTGATGTACTAAAACAAAATAATATATTATGAGAAGGGGTTTAATATCGGTTATTGATGCTGATACAATAGAAAAAACATTGCGGCTAATATTAAAAGAGTTCCCTAATGATAATGATATTTATACAACCGAAGTAGGAATATGTGACGGGGATACATCAGGGGGGATACACGAATTTATTATTTCTAATGGGAAAACAAACTATCATACTGCGGTTGATTCAAACAGGGATAAGGTAGTAAAAAACCCGTTCCCCGATTGCCAGCTTATTATAGGGGATAGTATTCAGGTTTCCTTCCAAATAAAAAACGATAGTCAGCATTTTCTTTTTTTAGATGCCAACCATAGCTTATTTTATACCGTAGCAGATTATCTGCTTTACAGGGAAAAAGTAATGATTGGTGGCTATTTTGGGTTTCACGATACATCGAAGTATATCAAACCATTTACTGATTACCAGCACATAGGCAGCAGAGAAAACCCCCACAACTATATTTGTTGCAGGGAAGCGGTAGAAATGTTGGGATTATTAAGCAATAGGTTTCCAGGTTGGAAATTAATGTTTGACGAGGCTGACCCAAACGATACCGCAGGCGGGGTATCAATTTTTCAAAGAATATTTTAAAAACAAGTATGCCCAAAATAAGCCTTGTAATAAACGTAGATAGCCGTAAGCCAAAAAGCGAACAAACCGGATTGTTTGGAGGCTGCATCCATGCTGACTTTTTAAGCGCAGGAATTTTTAATAAGATTCAACTATTTAAAGATTTTGATATTGAAACAATAGTGTACATAGACAAACACGAACCAATACCCGAAAACATACTCACCTATCTGTACAACCTATGCGATATTGTGTGTGTCAGGAAGCATACCGATGAACCCGGATTTAACGATTGGAACTATCAACGGGCATTACGTTTGTGTACCGGCGATATAATCTGTCACATGGATGGAGATATTGCAGCGTTTACCAATGGTAAAGAAGGCGTTCAGGAATTAATTGACCTTTTAGATAAATATTCATTTGTATCATATCCTTCGCCCAATTCACCTTACCCGGCTTACGATAATACTTTTGATTACTTTTGGGCAAGCACCCGTTTTTTTCTTTGCAAAAGAGAATCGTTAGACATTACAGAGCTTGATAAGATGCAGAGAAATTATGAATATTGCTATGAAACATATCCGGCTTCAAGAAAAGAACATTGGACGGAACACTTGCTTGGACTGTGGGCAAAGTATAAGGGGAAAGGCGTTTATTATCCCGCTATTGATTATAAAAAAATAATGATATGGTGTTGGGATAATTATGAAGATGGGTTGCTAAATAAACTAAACGAAACGCCATACGAAGAAGTAGCAAATTGGGCTTGGTCGGTGGGAGGTATTTTTTATCCAAATAACATAAGAATATGACTACACCAACACCCGACTTTTGGAAAGTCTTTAAAGAAACCAACGGTGCGTTAAGCTGTACCGAAGCGGTAGCTATTATGAATATTGCAGCAGATGTAAAAAGCAATGGTTGGTATATTGAATTAGGGGTGGCGTATGGTAAGAGTGCAATGGCGGCGGCATATTCCTTAAGAGATGGCACATTCTTTTTAGTTGACCCTGAATTTTCAGATAATGATCGTAGGCGACAGGTAAGCAAAAGCGTTTGGGGTATTAATGATTCTATGGTGCTTTGTCAAGTAGCCGATATTTCAACTAATGAAATTCCTAAACACGACTACTATGATTATGTATTTGTTGATAGCGGGAGTCATCAAGACGGATTACCAATGATAGAGGTAAGATTACTGGAAGATAGAGTTGTACAAGGGGGCATAATTGCCTTTCACGATTTTAAATCTCAATTTATTGAGGTGGAAGAAGCCTACAACTATTTATTAGGAACGGGGAAGTATGAAGAAATAAAAATAAATTGGCAAGAAATTATTGACTATGTAAATGAAAATAATTTAGAAAAAGGGAACACTTCTTGGCATCATAATGAATTACGAAACCCATGTTTTGTAGGCGCACTAAAAAGAAAATGAATGAGAAAAAAGCAGGTAAAGAAACTTAAAAAGCTGGCAGCATTATTAGCACAGCCACAACCAGACAAGGTAAGAGAAATTTATCAGCGTCTTAAAAAAGTTCATAAAAATAATAAAGGAGAAATATGAAAAAAAAATCCACCCACCAAATGCCTCCCGATAGTTACATTATCACGGAGCAAAAACAGGAGTATGTAACACGCATAAAACACAGTGTTAACCCCGGCGATTTGATTGGTGCAATGGGAGCAATTAAAAAGTTTCATGATGTTACCAAGCGCAAGGTTATTGTGTCACAGTCAACATCCATGTTAGCCGCTTATTATCAGGGTGCAGTACATCCTACCATGAATGAACAGGGGCAAAATGTTTGTTGTAATGACGCTATGTGGGATATGCTGAAACCGCTTATTGAATCACAAAGCTATATTCATTCATTTGAAAAATATTCAGGGCAAAAAATAGATTTGGATTTTGATGTTATCAGGGGAAAGACATTTGTAAATCTTCCTAACGGTGCTTTGCAGGCGTGGATTATTTATGCCTTCCCAGACCTTGCATTTGATTTAAGTAGGGCATGGATTACGCTAGATGGGAAATGCCCCCAAAAGATTAAAAAACAAGTGTCGGGGAAAATAATTTTGAACTTTACTGAAAGGTATCGCAACCAGATAATAGACTATTTTTTCCTTAAAAATTACAGCAATGATTTGATATTTGCCGGAACAGAAAGAGAGCATTGGCTATTTTGTAATCGCTGGCAATTAAACATACCAAGACTTGAAATAAACAATTTCTTGGAATTAGGGTATGCGTTAAAAGAATCAAGATTTTTGCTGGCAAACCAATCTGCCAACTGGAATTTAGCAGAGGCTATGAAAACACCACGCATATTAGAAGTATGCCAGTACGCACAAAACTGTCAGCCAATGGTTGGGGAAAATAGTTATGGATTTTTTCACCAAGTTGCGATTGAGTATTATTTCAAAAGGCTGTATAACGAAACGATGAATAAATAAAAAAACCCCAATAAAGGGGTTTAGTTCTTTTACGGTCAAATAAAATTAGCTGGCAGATGAAGCTACGTTTGTAGCTGAAGTATCAGTAGCCAATTTAACTGACGGTTGGTTTAAGCCGGTTGGGGGTAATTCGATGACAGAATACACATAAGTATTCCCAACGAGTACGCCATTAGCAAGCGGCCAGATGTTAGCCCCGTTTCCTGCAATGTAGGTTAACGGTGCAACCGGGAAGGGCTTTACATTGGTAAAAACCGCAGTACCGGCAGCGTTTTCAAAAGGGGGTGTACCGAATACCTGACCATAAACTCTGGTCAAAAGATGGTTTGATAGTGCCATTTTGTTTTAATTTTTAAAGGGTGACAGATTGATTAACGGGACAAAATTATAAGAAATTTATTTTATCAGGCAAAAAAATTAAATTTGGGTATTATGGCGAAGCATTTTGTTTTTGGTGAAAAAAAACAGCTAAGTAAAGAAGTGCTGGTTAAAGTTCAGAAGGATTCACAGGAACACCTGACTGGAAGTGCAGACCTGTTGGATATAAAAGCGGCAGAAAAATTAAAAGAAGAAGATTTTTTAATTCATGCAGAAGGAAGGGTAGTAGTTAAGTTGGATATTGAAAACAAAAATTACCATACGTTTGAAGATGGAACTAAAATAAGAAGGGAAAGGCTGTTTAACCAGTTTAACCGAAGAATAGCTCAGCCGGTAAATTGTATTGTAATATCGGGGGAAGGCATACCAAAAGATGCTGAATTATTAGTTGACCACAATGCTTTCCACGAAACAAACCGGATAAATGATTATAAAAACTTATTTGAATCAGAAGACAGTGACAGGGTAAGATATTTTTCTTTGGAACGGTACGAATGTTATGCTTGGAGAGTTGGGAATGAAAAATGGAATCCGATATACCCGTATGAATTTGCATTGAGAGTGTTTAAGCCTTATACCGGGGTTTTAGAAAATATAGAGCCGGAGTTATTGAAAGATACATTATTTGTAACTTCGGGTAGTCTTAGTGGTAACGTAGTGAAAACATTAAAAGGGTGTGACTATGAGATTATATACCAGAATACCAGTGGCAGGGAGGGTAATTTAATTTGTTTCCGGCCAATGGGGGATGATAAAAGAAAGCTGGAAGAAGAAGCTATTTGTATTTTACACGAATTAACAGACAAAATAAATAATGGTGAATATTTAATAGGGTATGAAATCAAAGACGCTAAACAATTAAATAAAAATGTACCAATCCCATGAGATAGCAGAATTTAGCTTTGGCTATTTCTCTTTCGATGGGGAGTTTATTTATGTCGAATGTGTAGTAACAAATTATTACGGTATTGTGGGCGATTTGTATTTTATAAATCTGAATTGATATGGCTGAAACGATTGAAGAACTAAAAGAAAAATTAAGGCGGTATGAAGAAGATGGGGTAGCTAAACTTTATTATAGTTTAAACCGGAAGGCGTGGGAAATGGCAGACCTTATGAACGCAACTAATCTTCGTACTATTGAGATAGACGACCCGAAATCAAAAACATTTGACAGGTTAAAAGTGGTATGGCAAGACGCTTCTTCAATAGCAACGGCAGTTAGGGCATTGGGCGAAATAGCGGGGGTTACCGGAAACGAAAAGAAGGATATTGAAAGGAAACCATTTATTGAAGAAGTAGCTGAAACAAGGAAATAATGTCTTGGAATAGAATAGAATATAATAGTGGAGAGATGGTTGGCAATGTCATATTTTTATATGATTTGCCATCGTACGGGGCTAAAAGGAGGGCTGTTTTTAAATGTGATTGCGGGGATAATTTCTCTGCAATGATAGATAAGGTAAGAAGATTTGAGACAAGTAGTTGCGGATGCTTACATAAAAAAGTAGTATCAGAAACAAATTCAACACATAAAATGACTAACAAGCATCCGCTGTATGGAGTTTGGAAATCCATGAAGGCAAGATGCTATAACCCAAATGCAAATCAGTATAAAGATTATGGTGGTAGAGGGGCAGTTGTTTGTGATGAATGGAAGGAAGATTTTTTATCTTTTTATAGTTGGTCAATAAAAAATGGGTACAAAAAAGGACTTCAGTTAGACAAAGATTTAAAAGGCAATTCTTTAATATACTCTCCAAATACCTGTTGCTTTGTTTTAGCTAAAGAAAATTCAAATAGAAGGCGCACAAGTAAGTATATAACCTATAATGGCATGACGCTGACTATTTCTGAATGGGCTACTCATTTTAATATTTCATTGAAAAACCTATATCAAAGACTATCAAGAGGGTGGGATTTTGAAAGGTGTATAAATAAACAAAATGCCTTTTGAAAATATATACGGAACAGAAGTATATGTGCCAGAACCGCCGTCATCAGAATTGATCGAAGGCCATCGGCTATCTATTCAAAATCAAAAATGGGTTAGAAAAGAATTGCCCCCGTTTTTTGATGCAGTTGAGTTTGATAAAGACGGTAATGCTTTGCTTAATCTACAACAAAGAGAGTATGCGGCGGCTGAAGTAGAAAAATGTAAAAAAGGTCTTTGGATATATATTCACGGAATACCAAGATACCTAACCGGCAAGAATTATTTCTATTTACAGTATTGGAAATTAGAAGATGATGTGTTTCCAGACTACCGTGATGCAGATAGAAGATACTTTCTATTTCTTAATCATTGGGAAAATGTTTTGTGGTGTTTAGGAATTGGCCGGGGTAAAAAAAGAAGGGAAGGAGCAAGTTCGCAAGCAACATCAAATCTTATTTACGAGTGTATATTTTACACTAATTCAAACTGCGGTTTAGTTTCAAAAACAAATATAGATAGCCGGGATACATTTACCGACATGGCATCTTTCGGGTATAATCAACTTCCTGTTTTTCTAAAACCACGGCAATTAAACAGGGCAGACAGTGTAACGGAATTGGTATTTGCGGCAAAGATTGAAAAGGGGAAGGCGGCAGCAAAGGGTAACAGATCAAAAATCAATTATCGTGCGCCGGTAGAAAATGCGTATGACCGGGGGCGAATGACAAGAATATTGGCCGATGAGGGCGGTAAATGGCCGTTAGATGTAAAGTTTTCCAAGTTTATATCGAAGGTTACCAAGACGATGATTAAGGGTGCTAAAAGGGTAGGTTTTTGCGAAGCACCTTCTACGGTAAACGAACTTACAAAAGGCGGCGGTGCTGAATTTAAAAAGTTTTGGGATGGGGCAAACCAGTTCAAGGCTGGCGGTAAAAAAACACATAACAGGTTCGTAACTTATTTTACACCTGCCTATGATAACTATGAAGGGTTTATTGACCAATATGGCATGAGTGTTATTGATGCACCGACAGAAGAACAATATAAATACTTGGTTGAAAAGTGGGTAGCGCATGACCCAATAACCGGGGAATTGGTAAGCGAGCTTTCTGAAGAAGATATAAGGTTAGGGGCAAAAGCCTATGTATTAAGTCGGAGGGTTGGGTTAACGGGGGAATTATTGGAAGAAGAAATTCGCCAAAACCCCTGCACCGTTCAGGAAATGTTTGAGGCGGCGAATACCGATTGTGCCTTTAATTCCTACAACATTAACCAGCGAAAGAAAATACTTGAAGAACAGCCGGTGTACAAAAGAAAGGTGGTGTTTTTCAGGGATGAGGATACTCTAAAAGTAAGGTGGCGGGATATAACCGATAATGAGAAAAACTTTCATTGGGAAATAACATGGGGGCTGAATGAAGGGCAATTCGCTTCAAATAAGTATATGTTTGTCAACGGTGTTAAGTGTCCGGGGCGAAGCGATGACGGGGCAATATCAGTGGATAGTTACAGTAATAGCCAGGGGGGAAGGAGCTATGGTTCAAAAGCCTGCGCATTAATTGGGCGAAGATCAAACTTGCTTGACCCAAATAATACCGGCAAACCAATAGGGATGCTTTATGGCAGACCCGCTGAAAAGGATAGGTTGCATAATCAAGTATTGTTGGCAGGAGAGTTTTTTGGCTACTCAATTTGGTATGAACATACTGCGGATGATTATTGGGGTTATTTTAAAGACAGGGGTAAATTAGGTTATCTTGGCAAATACCCCCGAAGCCTTATTGACCCAATAAAAAGGGAAAAGCAGGAGGCGCATAAGGGTACGCCCATTACACCTTTCAGCCTTACCAAACAACTTGACAACGGGATTTCATTTTTTGAAAACCATTGTGATAAAATTGATTGGATTGAAATATTGGATAATGCTTTATTGTTCGACCCAAATGATAGAACCAAGTTTGATATTTTGGTGTCATTCCTGATACTTATTTCAGTACTAATGGAACGCCCAATTAAACCACCGCCAAAGAAAACACCGATAGTTCAGCGTTACGATAGGATGGGGGCGGCTATCAACAACTAAAAATTTTCTAAAAAAGACTATACATTTTTAAAAATAGTCTATATTTGTTTGGTAGTTACCCGTTTTTAATCCGTCTAATGGCAGACCAAAGTCAATCCGGTGTCCCGCAAGGTGCAGATTCATTGCGCAAATTTCAACTAACACAAGTTGGGATTAAGGATAAGCTATCTAAAGACTATGGCCTCTCAATTTCCAGAGAAATATTTGGCACAGTAATATCAGGGCTTCAGGGTTATTTCTATAACCGGAACGCCCGTTTTATTAAAAACCGGAACTATGCCAATGGACGGATAGATATTCAGGCAATGTTCCAAGACCGTTTTCAATTCAACGGAAAACAAAATTACATATCTCTTAACTGGAACGCACTTCAAATTGTAAATCGTATTGTATCAGGGTTAGTAGGCAGGTGGATGCGCCGAAATGAAAAAGTAAGTGTAACGGCAGTGGACAACCTGTCTGTAACTGAAAAACAAGAACAATACGATAACATAGAATTTATCCTGCACAACAGGGAAATGCTTGAAAAACTACAACAGCAAAGTGGGGTGCAGATGCTCCCGCAGGAAGAAATACCAGCCGATAAAGAAGAACTTTTACTTTGGAGAACACAGGCATTACGCCTGCCGGAAGAAATATTATACGAAACAGGCTGTAATGATGTTCTTGCATCTAATGGCTGGTTTGATGTGCTGAAAGAAAAAATGCTGCATGATGCGGCTGAAACACTTTTTGTAGGCACTTATACCTATATGGATGACAACGGGGTTATTCATGTAGAATGGTTAAAACCCGAAAACTGCATTTACTCTTATTCCGACTTCCCCGATTTCAGAGACACTTCATGGCGTGGTTATTTACCTACAAGAAAAATAAGTGAAATAAGAAGAATGTACGGGAAAGAGTTTCACCCCGACAATCCAAATGCACTAAGCGAAGAAGATTTATGGACGATAGCCCAAAAATCAAAAAACTATCAGTATTGGACTAATCTGCAATGGACGGATATGTGGGTCACTACCTTCATGCGGCCATACGATGAATGGAATATAAGAACGATAGAATTTGAATTAAAATCAGTTGACAGTGAGGCATATACGAAAACTACAACTAATCTTTCCGGCAGCACTTATATCGAAAAGGGGATGCCCAAAACGAGAAGCGGCAAGCCAAAGCCAAAAGGGGATAATCAGGAAATAATACCCGATACTAACTGGAATATTTACAGGGGTGTTTACTTGCCTGATTGCGACAGGCTGTTAGAATGGAATTTGAAGAAGAACATGATTCGCCCGCAAGACCCTAAAGAGATTGGCAATGCAGAGTTTTCCTATTCATTTTATATGCCACAGAACTACGCAATGCGTAATCTGGCAATACCTGAAAAAATAGAAGCAGCCGTTGACGGAATGATACTTGCCTTACTTAAAATGCAACAAGTAATAGCAAGGATGCGCCCAACAGGGGCAGCTATCAATGAAGATGCGTTACAGGCTATTGACTATGGATTAGGAGATTCCAATAAAGATATTGACTACAAAAAGTTATACGATCAGACGGGAGATATTTATTATCGCAGCAGGGATGCAGAAGGTAATCCAATACCGATACCCATAACCGAACTTCAGAATATTGGGTTCTTGGGTCAAATGGATGGGTTGATTAAAGATTACCAGTTTCACTACCAGATTTTAAAAGATGAATTAGGCGAAGACCCTAACCTTATTACAGCCGCCGTACAGCCAAGAGTAACCGGAGAAAATGTTACTGCTTCTCAAAACGAATCAGAAAACGCAACGGATTATATTTATAAAGCCTATTCTGAATGTATGAAAATTACATCCAGAAAAATATCCTGCCTGTTAAAAGATTCCGTTGATTATGGAAGCGATGCGTACAGAAAAATAATCAATCAGGAAGATATTGGTAAAAGACAGTTTACTACGGATATAAAATTCCTTCCCACTCAATATGAGATGGAAAAGTTTGAGGCTATGATGAATATGTCTATTCAGGCTAATCAGGATTTAATAAAGTTTATTAACCCTTTTCAGCTAATGCAGATAGCCAAAGAAGATGTGAAAATGGCGTGGGCATTTTTTAACAGAGGGCAAAAGAAAATGTTACTGTATGAAGAAGCAATGGCAAAGCAGAATCAGGATGCCACTTTTCAAGCCCAAGTTGAATCCGGTAAACAGATAGAACAGGAGAAACGAAAGAGTATGACAGCCGAAGTGCAGATGAAGGGGCAGATTGAAAACATGGTAAGCAAAGAAAAGCAGAAAGAGATTATACTATCAGGCATTTTTGGTGTTTATCAAAAGGGCATACCGATGCCGCCTGAATTAAAGGGATTAGAAGCAGAGATGATAAAGAACGTAGCCATCCCTTTATTTGCGGAAAACGCTGCTAATATAGCGGCTATATCAGATATGGCGCAAGGGGATGAACAGGAAACGGGGCAACCGCAGGAACAGCCCGAAGAAAATCAGGAGCAAATGCAACAACAAACTAATCAACCGCAGGTAGCGGCATAAAAAATAATACTATGGCAATAGGTAAACCAATTTTAAGAGACTTAACTACCCCCTTCAATTCGGTATATCAGATATATAGCGATATGTCGGGGTGGGATAGGTGTACAATCCAAGTAGTTGGGCCTCTTTCTGGTCGTATCAATATCATGGGGACTAATGATAGTGGGGCACAGCAGCAAAACACCTATGGCAATGCCATGTTAGCCATTAATTATACTCCTATTCTGGCAAAAGATTTATCAACGGGATCAATGGTAAATGCTATATATGGAGCAGGATTGTTTGAAGTAGATATAAATGCTCAATTCCTGAAGTTGCAGGGAAGTCCTGCTTCTGCCGGAACCAATGTATATCGCATACTTTTATTTAATCAAAAAAATCTATAAACTATAATTTATGACAGACGAACTTGTCAATACAAATCAAACACAAGAACCCGCCGCAACAGGCAGGGATGTAAAAACATTTGAAGGTGAAAACTTTTTAAATAAAATGTGGGGGATAGATGCCCCCGCCAAAGAAACTGTGCAAACAACACAGCCAGAAGTTAGGCCAGAAACACCAGCTATCCATGAAACAAAGCCTGAAGTTGTTGAGCCAAAAACAGAAGAACATCCGCTAATAAAAAACGATTGGTATAAAGACTTGGGTTGGGAAAGTGAAGATGCCGCAAAGAATGAAGTAGCAGAACTTAAAAAGCTAAAAGATAAAAAGCCCGAAGTAGTATATGGCATTGAGCCGGGGAAAGAAGATGAAATGTTTGAACTACTTTCCAAGAAAAAACAATTAGCCAAAGCTGCAAACCTTGATTTAACAAAACCAGAAGATGCAGCCACTTTAATAAAACTCAACCTGAAACTAAAGCATGATGCGCTTGAAGGGGATGAAATAGCCGATTTATTTGCTGAAAATTATTCCAAGCCTTACAAGCCAAAACAATCATTGGAACAAACCGATGAAGAATATGCAGAAGTAGTTAATGACTGGCAGCAAAAGTGTGATGCCATAGACAGAAAAATTATCAGGGATGCTAAGATGGCAAAACCTGAAGTTGATGAATACAGTAAAAAAATAGTAATACCGGAAATTCCCAAGCAGGATAATCAAGCCAAAGCCCCAACACAAGAAGAACTTGATAAGGCCAAAAGGTATGATGAATCCTACATCCAATCAGTTGATAATTCATTAAAAGAATTTAATGGCTTTTCGGTGGCAGTTAAAAACGAAGCCGTAGGACTGTCTGAAATATCTGTTGCCTTTGGGGTAATGGATGCCGAAAAAACATCATTAGCACAGGAATTGAAAGATTTTTCCAAAGCGAATTATGATACCAATGTTTTATTTGCCCCAAGATGGGTAAATGAAGACGGTACGCTTAATGCAAAGCAGATTGCCGAAGACAGGTACTTGCTTGCAAACAGGGATAAGATTTTTCAAAAGATGACCAATGATGCTGCAACAAAAGCGATTGAAACTTATATTAAGGGCAAAAAACAAATTAATGTTACCGAAACCACTAATACCGGTACGGTTGCCTTGCAAGATGAAAAAACTGAAGCCGATAAAATGAGGGATTTCTTTTACTCATAACAATTTTTAAAAACAGTTTAAATTTTAAATCAAATGGCAGGTATTCCAACCTCAAATATATTGCAGCCCGGACTTATAAAAGTAACCGGTGGTGCAACACAGGCGATTATATCAGGGTTACAGTTGCTTACGCCGCAATACTATAACAAGTATATCGAAAGATACGGCCCTGAAATGTATGATTATTTCTTTCAATGGTTAGGTGCTTTTGACGGTCAGGAGAT
>OFRM01000400.1_pt1 | contig 18753 bp, 34 predicted proteins | sample 1543101 | NCBI WGS metagenome assembly OFRM01 (sample SAMN07774223, study PRJEB24372) | wastewater metagenome | isolation source: Exp Tend VB 0WW | collected 2016-02
AAAAATCGAGAATGTTTGCAGAATCGAAATCGGTTGTAACGACTATAAAATCACCGTTTTCTCCCGTTCCACCCGGAAAACTGACGGATCTATTGCTGGTTCCCCCGCCCGCTGGGGCTTGGTAGTAATAGATGACCGTTGTCGCAAGGCTTAGCGAACAAAGTGAGGAGATTATGAGAAATAATCTAGTCACGCGTACTCTCAACTCTAAATTGCAGGTTGGTGCATGTTCCAGCGGTTGTTAGTTGAACAACCATCGGGGTATCTGCACTCCAATCGTTATTCGCGCCAGTACCGGCTGCGACCGTTTGGTATGTCGTTGTGAAAGCAAAGGTTCCAAGTGAATCAATGGTTGTGGTGTTTAATTTAAAAATACCCGTCGCAACACCCGCACCACATTTGCCTTTAACGTTTTTCACTTGGCGAGCAATCGAATCACCCGGATGAATCGGATAGGTTCCGTCTGTAGCGACAGGAATTACCATGGGCCAAGATTCAACAAATCCCGTTTGACTGATTTTGCTCTGAGCAATGGCTGCGCCGGATTTAATGTCCGCATTTTCGATATTGGTGATCGAGTTGCCAGATCCGTCGGCATCAAAGGTCTTGTTGGTGAACGTCAGCGCATTGGCTGCCGTGGCGGCCTGACTTCCGTTAATTGTCGCGTCAGAGTTAATCGCGACCACACCCGTCACTGGAATTGTCATGCGGGTAGCGTTGTTGGATTTAAAGAAAATCCCACCGGATCCAAGCTGACTGATATTCATCCCCCCGTTAAATGTGGCATCGGCAACCAGGTTAACGGTTCCACCGCCGACCGTTGAGAGGGATGTAATATTAAAGTCGCCGGCGGTTGTGGATTGTGTCCACTGAACCTTTGCAGACGAACCGGCATCGGTGTTTCTGAATATGTACCGGTTAGTTCCGTTGGTATCGTGCCTAAATGTCATCAGAGCCGCAGAGTCATCCCAGGTCAGCACGTCACCGGTTGTTGTAGACAGGGAAAAGTCATTCGCGGTAGATGCATGGCTGGGCCCAAACAACTTAAGGTATGCCCCATCCCCGGCCCCGGTTCCGGACGAAATCTGAACCGAGCCCGTAGCAATTCCACTCGTGATTGAATAGTTAGATGCGGCAGGGCCGTTGTAGTTTAGTTGTAAATAATTTCCATTGAGGTAGGTAGATGAGTTTGTATTTAAACCCAAAACTAAGCCATTCGCAGAATTATCCCAGAACATGACGTTAGTGGTCCCAACCTTTAATTGAAAATCATTGGCAGTAGATGCGGTGGTGGGGCCGTTTAGTACAAGACTGGCTCCCTGTTGATAACCGCTGCCCCCGGCCAGAAACACCTTTCCGTCGTCCTGTGTGGCACGAACAATAGACCAGTCGCCAGACGAACCGCCGCTCCCAAGGCGGATATCGTTTGATCGAATAGCCAGGATTCCGTTCGAGGTAATTTTTCCCACGTGCATCGTAAAGGCAGAATCATCCCAGAACATCACATTGGTTGTTCCGGCTCTAAGTTTAAAGTCATTGGCGTTCGTTGCGTCCTGTCCTTCCATGTACAGGTTCGCCCCTTTTCCAAGTCCGCCACCGCCGGATAATTCAAAACTGCCGTTACTAACAATGCGGAACACGCCATCGGTCGCTAGTGGTGCGGTCAGCCCAGTAACACTTCCCGATGCAGCGGCACACGAATAACTCGACGAAGAGGTCGAGTAGGTAAGTACGTAACTTTCGTTAGCGCACGATGGAAGACTTGCTCCGCCACCGCCTACAGAACTCGAATAGGAATTGGAAACGTAAAGGGTGGACACACCCAATACGAAGAATACGAATAGAATTAAATTTTTCATCCCAACCCCTATTTAAACGACCACCATGTTACGGCACTGACCGATCCGCTGGACAATGTACCAGATACCGATTTTACAAAAACTTTGTTTGTAACATTGAAATCATCTAGCGCAATTCCCTGACCGTTAGCTAAATGCAAATCAGTTCCAGAAGCGCAAGATGTAGAAACAGAAGCAAAGCACACATAAAGCGGGCCCGTGGTGTTATTGATAATTGCCACGTGGTTCACAGCACGGCTTGCGGTGATTAGTGTGGAGTACGCGTTTGAGGCGATGTTTGCGCCGCTTGCGTCGATATTGTCTTGGTACATAATGGGATCGGCGTAAGCGACAGTCCCAAGCAGTAATGCGATAAGAGTAAAAAGTTTCATTTCATCCCCCTAAAAATAAAGCGATCTCATGTAAGGCAAGCTCACTTGAGGCTCACCGTTAGCTGCCTTTGCTTCTTTCAAAGATTTGTCTGCTGTCTGTGCCAGTAAGATTTGTGCATCAGGAGAAGCGCCGTATTCCACACTCAACCGACTAGCCAATTGGTCTTCTAATGGAATAATCCACTCGGCTGGAAAGTCCGGATTCTCGTTAGCTGCATCAAACTCATGTAGTGCCCGTTGATACGTGTATACGATAGAAATTCCAGCGGTAGGCGCCGGATACAAAATCATTGTTTGGTTCACTAGACGCGATTCTCGTTGCAAGTGAACAATCGCTGGGTCCCCGCTACTTTCTCGAAGTGGGCTCTTTAGAAAGCTGGTCTTGTCTAAAATCTGTAACGCAGTTCTGTTTACACCACGTAAAATTGAGACAGTTTCAAGACGGATAATGTCTGGTTGTAAGTCATCCGTTTCGACATCGTAAGCGGTTTGCCCACCCACTGTGGTTATGGTGCTTTCGGTCGGTGTTATGGCCCAGAGCCAACGTCCCGCAAAATCAATGGACCTAATTATGGAATTAAGTACCGTGACCGCTTGGGAGATATCCGTTGTGGACGGATCGCTATGGCTTAAGCGCCGTAGAGCGGTCCGCACTATTTGGTCTCTTGTAACTGTAAAGTCAGTATTGCTCATAATAAAAAGCTACGGGGGCCCCAACCCAAATTGAGATCCCCCCATAGATCTAGGCTTTTTTACGGCCTCTCACCTTTTTTACCGGCGCGACTTCGCCCACTTCAGGAGCGATTTTTTCTTCCACTTCCTTTTTCTCAACAGGCACCAAGACAAGTGCTTGTGGATCAAGGGCGACTGCGCCTGCAGCATCTTCAGGAGACAAATCGGCAAATGGATTTGCATTCACCACTTTTTTTACAAAGCCGTTACCCTTCGCAATAGAGCCAATGGGTAGGTAGATGTTCCATCCACCCGACTTTTTTCCGATGTACTTCACTCGCATTTTTACTTCCTATCGTAAGTGACTGAACTTCACGTAGATGTATCCGGCGGCCGTGTCGCTGCCAGTGCTTCCCGTGTAAGTTAAAGACACCGCTGTGGACGCGTTAATTACGTGTCCATAACCGTGCGCAGCACCATTATCTTTGTCGACGTCTGTTCCAACAACAACAGGACCCATAAGGACGCCATACTTGGCTGAGCTGACATAGGTTTCGTTTGATCCGGTTGTGTAGGCGTATGGCTTAACGTAACCAGCCGTGGCCACCGAAATAAGCGCCAACAAACCATCCGCATCGCCGGATGTTTCAGAAGACAAAAGACCCACGTCTAGTGTTTCTGTTGCATCGGTGGTGACCACCTCAATGCCAACGTCTTGGATGTGAACCCAACGAGGCAAATCGATCCCGGTGTCCACTTCAGTGGCATCCGAAGCGCCGAATGGAACGACCAAGCATTTTTGACTGCCCGATCGGTTCATAAACAAGTTGTGATCGGATTCAACAACGCCATCGTGTTTAGAAACTGTTCCGTCTGAGTGACAGAGCACGATGTCGACCGAACCCGCGTTTACAAAAAACTTAAGTCCATTGTCTGTTGCAAACTGGGTGCGGGTTATGGGGTTGGCCAGCGTGGTCAACCTTTCGTCTTTGTATAGTGTGGCAAGGGTTTTGGTTCCTGCCGTATATACGAAGGCGAGCACGCCGCTCTCGATTTTCCCGTCGTTAAGACCGGGATATTTAGCGCGCATGTCAAACACGTCTACCGTGAAGTGACTGCCGCCTGTGAATGTATAGCTCATGTATTCTCTCCAAAATGAATCGGGGCCAGGTCTTTCGACCCAGCCCCTAATTCGTTAGTCAGCTACCGCTGCAGACCAGACCGTCACAACGCCATTTTGTTTGGAGTTGAACAGGGCCTTTTCTAAAGCAAAAGTCGACTTAATCTGCACACCCGGGGAATCGTCGTAGTCGAACAATTTTTCCGTGATGACTACCTTGCTTCCGCCGTCATAAGCACCATGCGCCATTACTAACGCTTGAGCGCCGCACAAGAAGTTCTGTGCAACGTTGATGCTGCTCGCGCCGACACCCGAGATCAAAGGAATCTTTTCAGATTCAACCACGATCACGCTGTCGTACATGCCAAGGGCGCCCGTGAAGATAGGGTTTCCCTGTCCACGTTCCATTGCGTATTTCTGTGCGTCTTTCCAATCGGAAGAGCCCTTGATGTCGCGTGCGCAATAAGGATGCACAAACATCACGTACACTTCTTCTCCGCCTTCCAACTTAATTGGGCGAATCTTAGGCGAAGCTAACTGCGCCATACGTTTCGCAAGCGTGATTTGGGACGGCTGACAGATGTCGGCAGTCGCATCGACGTTCAAAAGCGAAGCCGAGCTATCGCAAGTAACCGTTCCGCCGGTAAGCGTTTGGTTCGCAACCGCAGCGCCGTACAAAACACGGTCGGTGTTGCTCACTAACCAAGCATCTTTTTGGGCTTCGGTGGCCGATGCGTATGCAACGCCGTCGCAATCACCAAGCTTCGTGAAGGCCAGGGTTTCAACCTTTTGAGCCAACCACGAAACAAGCGCAGGACGCATTTCAGCTTTAATATCAAAGCCGGGACGACGGGCCGACAAAGAGCCAGCGAGGCGTGCCGCGTTTTTGTATTGTTGAAGAACAATGCGGTGTCCGTAAGCGGTCATCGCTTCTTCGGAACCTTCCATTGCGCTTTCACCGGTGACGCCCGCGCCCGTAAGAGCCGACATCAAAGACATTGTGACCGCATCGCCGGGACCTTTATTAAGGTCTTCAGCAATGTGCACCATGGCTTCCGAACCCGTGCCCATGTATTTCGCCAAGACTAGTCGCGAGACGTACTGTTTGAACGCCTCGTTATTAAACTGCTCTGCCGTCACATCATGCGACGTAGAAATTGTCGTTACTGACATTTAAATATCCTTTTTACCGCCCGAGTAATTCACCGAAAGTGGTTGGCCGAAAGTCGGCGACAGTCTCACCACCTGCAGCTCTCACCTGAGAGGTACTTGTTGGTTGTTTGTTTCTGTCGCGAAGCTTTCCGAAGACTTGCTCTTCAATTTCTTTTTGAAGTTTCGGTCGGAGTTCAGCCTCTACCCGCTTCACTATGGTCTCGGAATCCGAGCCATATTTTTGCTGGAATAGAATCTGTTTGCCGGCCTGATAAGCAGCCTCACCGGGAGCATCGCTTTGCATTATTTGGTTAAGGAGTTCGGGATTAGAGGCGGCTATAGATTCAAAGGCTTTGTACTTTTCGTCGTAGTCAGGATGAGCTTGTTTGGCGATCGTCTCACTCATCATTACGTGCCGGTTTTCCCACTGCTTACCCAATGCGCCAACCTGGTTTTGAATCAGGGAGTGCGTATCGGGATCCACATAGGGAAGTTGTGGCTGTTCGTTATGAAGAGCGAGAAGTCGTTGAACTTCAGCTTCAGCCTCTTGGCGTTTGCGTCTTTCGCTTGTAAGCGCGTTTAGGGGGACCTGCTTAGTGGGTTCCTCAACGGCTACCACGGGCGTTTCGACTTTCGCTTCAACGACCGGGGATTCAAGTACAGGTGCGGCTTCTTCTTTCGAAGAGACTTCACCTAGCGCTTCACCAATCGACGTGTTTTCTACTGCCTTTTCCTCTACTGCTACTTCTTCCATCGTTTACTCCTGCTTTTTACGAGTTAGCTCTCGAACTGACCGATAAACGCCCGTCACCGGCGATTGCCCGATTACGCTCGGCATCAGCGAAAACTATTTAGGCGGTGGTTGCCCCTGTGCTTGGGCCATTGCCGCTTGCTCAGCCATTGCTTGTTTTTGGCTTTGGATGCTTTCTAAAATCTTTTTCTTATTTGGTAGGGCTGAGGATTCGATGATTGCCTCGACCGGAATCGGGAGGCCGTTACTTGCTAGCTGCACTAACAACTCAAACTGTTCGGACTCTAGGTTGATAGTGTCCGGCGCTTCGTCGATTACGATGTCGTAATCACCAATAGCGACGTTATTAACGATGTGTTCCTTACCGTCTTCGCCTACTACCTTTTGGTTAAGAACAATGGCGCCCGCTTCTTCATCGCCCGTGACCATGACCATGCGTTCGTTGGTCCAGAAACGCTGAATGTCGTCTAGCCAGAGCTGTGCAACACGCTTGCGAGCACGACGTAGGTTTCTAAAAAGCTTTCTAAGCTTTCTCATTCCCTGTTCGTCTCTGCGGGAAATAGCTTTTCCTGAATTGGCGTTTGATTGCTGTCCTTGGACTTCGCGGTTTACGCCGGTCTCATCGATTTCGTTTTTAGCTTCTTGGAGCAATTGGAACTGAGACTGGGCTAATTCTAAATTGCGGTGAATCTCAAAGCGCGCATTGGGACGCACCTTAATGAAAAAGTCAGGCCTAGCTAGCTCTTCTTTGGTCCGGGCTTCGTTCTCTACCGCGCCCTCTTCAGAGATAACGCCACTTACGTTGAGTAAGTGCATGGCCTTAGAGCGGCGTTTGTTGATCTCCTTGTTGGGGTCAACCATTTGCTTTACGTATCCGTAGGGAATTCTTTTTTCGTCGTCTGTGGTGAATCCTGGGACAAGTACGTATGGGTATTTGCCGTGCTTGTCGTAGTCTCTGACGTCTGTTTTTTCCTCTAAGATTTTGTTTGCTACGAACACGCAGCAATTCATCGAGTACTTAATTTCATTCCAAAGAACGACATCAGGGAAAGATTCTTTCATCTTTGCGATGTCTTTTTTGCCGTACTCAGTAATTACGATAGTGCCAAGACCTTCGGCGGACGCGTGGACTACCTTATGTGGCTTGCGATACCAAATTGTGCACAGGCGAACGCGTTTGCGTTTCTTGTCGTAGAACATTTCGCCGTAGGCGGAAGTATCTGAATCTTGTTTGTATTGGTCGTTTGAGGCGTCTTTTTTAAGTGGATCAGCGGTGTCTAACCCAAGGAATTCTCCGCTTTCACAGAGTTCTTCGATGTAGTCAGAAGCTTCTGGGAAGAGTTCCGAAATGTCTTCGGCATCGCTCCAGATTGTTTCGATTATAAATTTACAGTCCGATAAGTCGTCTTGGCGAAAGTAAGGATCAACGTAGATGTCTTCAGGAAAGGCTCTACGGGTTTTAAGCTCTGGCTCTAAATCACTAAAGACGGTTTCGTGTTTGTACCAAGCACGTCCGCCTTTAAGGATGTCTTCAAAGGCAACGGCTTCTTCTTCATCAAACTCGTTTGATTGCTCTACGTTTCTTAGAGCTTCTGACATGAATTTCGCAGTTTCAAAACTTTGGGCTTTTTTATTAAAAGCCTTTGTGTCTACTCGAAGACCGGCTTGTACGCCGATGATTGCGTCTATCTGTGGCTTAATGCGGTTAAAGACTACGGCTGGTTGGCCACGGCGCTCTAGTTCACGCTTTTCGTCTGATGTGAGTTGGTCGCCGTCATAGAAGCGGTTCCATTCTTGGCGTAGCTTTCGCCATTCTTTTTCGTGCTTAAAGGCGGAGACAAACTTCGCCCTAAAAGAGCGCAGTTTTTCGCGTTCAGCTTGGGGAATAGACTTGGCCAAATATTAACCAAAGAGCGGGATGAGGAATTATTAGGGGATGAGTATCCGTGGGATGATTTCTAAGCGGTCACCCAGCTAGAGTTTCTAGGTCTGTCCTCAGCATATCCGTCCCTATTTGGTTTCTTAGGGGCGCTTGCGGTGATTGGCCGGGACATCAATGCGTAACGGGTTTCGTCATAGGCGTCGTCACCTGAGTACGGGTCACCGTCACTTGCATCGATTTTTAAAACATCTTCGACGTTGTTCGGATTATGGGTCATACGAGAAAAACAATCAATAGTCACCGGGCAAGTAGAAAACACTTTAAACCGTGCGTCAGCTTGCTTTTTCTCATTTTCAAAGGGTTTTAAGTAGGCCCGACACAGGTTTGCGCCGTTAATTCTGTCATCGTTTGCTTGGGTGAAATACATTTTCATCTTTGCAAACTCTTCTTGGATTGAGGGACCGGTCCCCCGCTTGGCCCAGCAATCGCGTCCGGCCATTATGTACCTAAGTCTTTTAGAGTCTTCGAACGAGTGAAATACTTTTGCTGTCTCTTCTAGGTTGCTCTTAGAAACAACATGTTCGCGGTATTTATAAACTACCCCGTCGGGATCTACCGCGTACCACCCGAGTGAGAGTGGGTGATTAAAACCATGATCATAAGCACCAAAAAGCTGCCAGTAAGTTGGAATCGGAAAAGGGCTAACAACGTGGATGTCTCTTCGAAATTCATCAAAGAATTGCCCCGCAGCTATATCCCAATCGCCGTATCGAAATGCTCGCCGAAGGAGTTCATTTCTCATTCCCTCTAATCGGTGCACATAACCCGGGTCAGCTTCCATGATTGCCGGGTTGTCATCGACTAGGGCTTGGATGAAATGAAACCACTCAGGGTTTTCGCCCTTTTCGTAGTTCCTATCTATAAAGAGGCGTTTTAACCACTTATGCCCAACGCCGCCGGGGTTCCCGGTAAGTAACGTTCGACTGGGGATTCCTACGACGGCGGAGCGCACGGTTGATTGGAGATAGTCGTAAAAGTGGAAGGGCCACTGATCCGCCTCTTCAATCCCTAGGTCGTGACACTCAATTCCCTGGAATTTCTTTAAATCTTTTTCGTGCTCTACAGAGGCGAAATAGAGCTTTGAACAGTTTGGTAGGGTTAAAAGCTTTTTGCCTTGGTCGTAGAACTGGTCAAGTTGGGGGAATGTGTTAAATAGGGGCTCGATATGGTTTCGAAACAGCTCTGGATAAGTACGGCGAAAGATGTAGCCAGTGCTTCCGGTGTACTGCAGCCGCCTGAGCAGCATGATTGAGCGCAGGCCGTAACTCTTTCCCCCGCCTTTAGCTCCGCCGTAAAGCGTTCGTTCAAACTTTTCTACTGATTGCGCGAAAAGCGTCTGCTTATGGGTGAGAGAGATTTCTAATTTCATTAAAATTAGGGCCGCAGGACAGTACGCCCTCATCCCGGAAAGCATCCCACCCATTGGCCCCGTTGAATACCGCGGATTCGAAAATATTATAAGTAGTACAGATGCTCAACGGAAATACGCAGTAGCTTAACTTATCTCTTAACGCACTACGGCAGGTCGAATTCAAAGCCAGACGTCACTTTATGGCCTCGCTTTGTAATTGAACGTTCCAAGCCGCTTTAGTTTCGTAATGGTGCTTTTCACTATCGAGAGTGTTTCAAAATTGTCTAAGTGGTCTTCTGAAGGAGACGCCCACCAAGCCAAAATCATTTGGGTCTTGTCCTCGCTCAATACCATTCCAAAAGCCACGATGGGTAGGACGGCGCTTGCCCCGCTTGTGGTACTGCAATGATCCAGAAATTCCACCTGGACTATCTTTAGCTTTTTATCCAATGGCCAGCCTTATTAAGTCTCATGGGTTCTAGGTGAGGAACGCCGTCTATGACTACGCCGCACGTAAGAACGGGTCTGATTAAATCCGATTTGTTGTACTTAAAAGCGTAGGCTTGATCGTCAATCAAACAGCCCACGTTCATTCCAAAAATAAAGCTCCCACTCTCGGTACTAATGTACTGAATGCCCGCATGGGCATGTACGTGCCCAAAGACCACGGACTTCATTTTTTTACTAGCTGCTTTGTAGGGAGCGTCTTTACCTGAAAGCTTTTCACCGTGGAAATAGGTCACACTGTCTATTTCCCACTTATCGGCCCAATCCCAACCTGGGGGCGCATTTAGAAACTCTTTGTAGTCTCGGATAAAGGCTCTTGGGATTCCATGACTAAAGGCCCTTCGAAATGGGCGCGACGTGTGGTTCGAAGTGCAGACTTTCATCTTTGGAAAGGCTGCGTACAGGCGCTTAAGGGATCTAACCGCCGCTTCTAACTCATGCCCAACAGAGTATCCGTCTGGGTCATGGTCCCAGTCAGACATGGCATGAAAGTCTACTTCATCGCCGATATGAACCCACTCGTTACAGTCGTATTTCTTAGCTACAAACTTAATAAAATCTAAATAGTCCGCATGCTCAAAAGGTGCTTGGGTGTCGCTAATGACAAGCACACGCACTAGAGATCCTTTATAAGTTTTGCGATTTGCCTTAGATCGGCTTGTTTCTTTTTCTCTTTGGGCAAAAGCTCAAGCGTGCCGGTCTTTCGATAAGCGTTGTAATGGGCCGTGCAAAGAGTAAGGGCCAAAACCTGCTTGTCGCATTTAGGCACAGAGCATTTTTTCATACTAGTTTAGGGTTTCGTCTTCTTTGGGGGAAAGCCCCACTTCGAGCTTCACCCAATTCATTAGGGCCTTGTCTATAGAGGCAGTGAGAGCGGCGAGCATTGCGCGAGCCTGATCGAGAGATTCTTTAAGCTGGGCATTTTCTTTTCGAAGCTTTTTTTCATCGATCACTTAACTCCCCCTTCAAAAAGATGCGCCAACTCGTCGTAGTTCAGGCACACGTAGTTTTGGAAGATCTCATCGGTGCAGCTAATTTTAACTTTTTCTTGGGACCGAACGATCGAATTATCTTTGGGGGAACCGGCCCAAAGGCGGGGAGAATAAAGCCGGGTGGCCTGGCCAGAGGCGCACCCGGCAACGGAGAGAAACAAGACTAGGCTAATGGCTTTGAACATAGGCCGTATAAAGTCCCTCTAATTTTGAAGTATCGCCGCTTTTCTTTGCTTCTTCGATAGCGGATTTAAATTCTGCTAACGCTTTTTCTTTCTCAGCGTCTTCTTTGATTTTACTAATCCCAGCTTTCACGTCGTAAAGGAGCTTCAAAGCACTTGGAAGCGCCCAAAGTGCCGCAATAGCCAGCTTTACCAAGCTAAAGAAGTTCATTTCACCGCGGCTAAGCGGGTTTTCAACTCAACAAGCGAATTAGGCACGTCACTTACCGTGATCATGCCGTTCTTAGCTTTGCCCTTAAGGGTTTTGAGTTCTTTCTTAAGTTCCACAACGTAGGACTTTGCCTCATCCGTATGACCGCTCGGGAATCCTAAGAGCAGCATAAGGCATTGCTTAACTAGCTCTACGATCGAGAGGAACCCTGTGTTCTCAAACTCAGAAATAAGCTTGTAGATTTCAATTAAAGACGGAATTAGCGAAGGCAACCAAAGTATAAGTCGAAGGATTAATAACCAAGTCATGTTATGCCACCGCCGGAATGGTTTTTTCTTTTACGAAGAGTTTTGCAAGTTCATGAAGCTCGATTGCGACCTTAAGGCCTGTTTCGATTGCCGCTTCCACCTTGTCGTCTGCTAAATCAAAGCTAGCGCCTACATAGGCGTTTAGTTCCGCGGCCTGGGCATCGGTAAGGTTGGCGTATTCAGACAAAGCAAGCTTTGCATCTTTAAGGCCTGGGCCGGCTGACTTTCCAAGGGCGATAAGCTTAGAAACATCTTCAAAGCCAACACCATCGGCAAGGCCTTCGATCAGTTCGCCAAGTTTAAGGACTGCGAGTAATAGCTCTTTTAGTTCTTTCATTGTTTTGATTCCTTTATTTTCGTTATTTTGCTTTAAAGCGGGGCTGCACAACTAGTCTGGGTGCACAATACCGGGACGTGGCACGCGGGGATCTCTCTCCCAATGCTTGTGCATTTCATCGTTAATATTTTTACCGGTCTCGGGATCGTACAAAATTCCGAGCAAACGACCGTATTTGTCGGTGGGATCTTTCAATGTCTCGACAAAAACCACGGGGACCGTGGAAAGAATTGCCTCTAAAGCTCCCTTTGCGAGCAATCCATTCGCTTTTTCCCCACCCTTAGTTTCCCATGTATCGACACCCAAAAGACGTAGCCTTGTTTTGGTAAAAAACTTCATTCCAAGGTCTACGGTCAGGTCTACAGTGTCCCCGTCAATAACTTCATTTACGGTGGCCTCGTAGATGTACTCGCGGCGCATCTTTTTCATCGGATTTTCTGTCTCAACAGGTCTTCTATCTTAACGATTCTATCGGCGAGACTGCCCAGTCTTTCAGCGACGTATTTCTCAGTGACCTTTCGCTCGCCCATTTCAACCCGAAGCTCGGAAAGTGTGGAGTTTAGTCCTTGGATAGAGTTGGCGAGATAAAACCCAACCACCGAAACTAGGGTCAAGCCAACTCGTTCCCAGGTAACGACACCTAAAGGTGATTTATCCATGTTTTGTTTTTGTGAAATAAGTAGAAAGGAAGGACTGACATTTTATTATGTGGGTCAGCGCGACCTTTGGTGCAAGACCCCTTGTGCCATACCGGGCGCACACCTTAGACTAAGTAAATAATTCCACTCCATTTTCTATCCAAAAAATAAAATGAAGAATTCTAACCTCTCTCCCGAGGAGATCTACCGTTTTGCCTTGCGTGCTGCGCGAAAAATGAACATGGGTGATTACGCCGAGGACGTGGCTCAAACGGTAGTAAAGAACCGGCTTAGAGGGATCGGCACCAAGCAACACATTAAACAATCTGTCGTAGATGCTATTCGTGAGTGCGACCTGTCCACCAACCCAAGACATGGAATTGGTGCGATTAGAAAAGAAATCTCAACCGAAGAAATGCCGGTATCCTATACCTCGCCACCTACCATTTGGGAGTTTGAGGTCGACGAAATAGTTGGTTCACTCTCGGGTAAGCAGAGGGCAGTATTTGTACTTCACTTTAAATGGGGAATGTTTGGGCTAGAAATCGCAGAGATCCTTGGAATCAGCGAAAGCAGAGTCGGTCAAATCCTGAAAAGAGTCACCACAAACCTCAGGTGCCGACTCACCGAGGGCCACCCGGTGGATCCGACGTAAACACTCCCTTGCTGCGCCGCCCACAGATTCGAGCCCAGAAACATGAATGTTGCCGTAGAAATTTACTACGTAAAATAGGTCTTCAGTAATAGCTCTTAGGTCTTCCGGCGCGCTTTTTTCCCTGATTAAGAGCAAAATGTCTTCTGTTTTCTTCAGCGAGGTACACGTTGTAGATACGCTTGTAGATGACCTCTGCGTCTTTTTCTCTGAGGCGTTCGATGTTTTGTCTAACGCCTTGCTCGTCGACCCACCAAATATTGCAGTCATCGAAGCTTTTACCCGCAAACTTAACGCGGATAAGGTACCCAGCATGTACGAGATATACGAACTCACCGTGCACTCTTTTTCCCACCATCGATTGCTGCAATAATCTGAGTGGTAATATTCTCGTACCCTGAATAGTCCATAAAATAGGCCGCTACTCTGTGTTGGTTGAGACAAAGTTCGTTGAAGTAGTAATTCTTACTCTCAAAAATCATCGTAAGTTTGGGGATCTTCGTATTGGTTGTCGCAACACGCTTTACTTGCCCTAATAGATTTCCAAGAGACGGGGATTCCAGGCGCAGGTTGTTGATAAACTCCTTCCACCAATCTGGAAAGTCTTCAAAAAGAGTTACACGCTTCCCAAATGGTGTGGGGATGCCCCGGTCAGCCACAACCTGTTTACTCCAACGGTACTGCATTTTTAAAAAACCTTAAGCCTGTTCGCCTTTAAGCGCGCGAAGCTGAAACACTAGCTTGTTGGCTTTTACCAATAGCTTTTCCTGTGCCGTTCCAGGCTTTGCCTTTTCAAGTTTCTCGATAACTTGCTTAAGCTGTTCTTCCACCTGTAGGGCTACTTTTTGTTCTAGTTCGGTCATAGTTACTTTCCTTCTAGTTTTTTAGTTAGATACTCAATCTGAGCATCAAGTTTTACAGATCTTTCAAGCCATTCATGTTCATTTCTGTCAGCGGGCATGCGCTCTAGGTGAGCGATAAGCGCTGCCTGGTGTAATTCAGCCTGCTTAAGAAGGCGCGTAGTTAGTTCTTTTTGTTTCTCAGTCATTTTTGTTTTCTCGCTTTCTAAATGCAACACAGTAAACATCGTAAACAATCAAGCACAGCACTACAAAAGAGACAGAGTAGAGAACTAGCTCTTCACTGTTCATACGTGGTTACTGTCCTCTAATCGGCTCTCATGATACCGGTACGTCGCATCCCTCAGCCCGCGTTGGCGGGGGGAATCTACAACCAAGTTCCACATGCCGTTCGCATCGAGCTTAAGATCCGTGTACGGATCAAATTTCCACTTAGTTAAAATTTTCCAGCGAGAACCATATTGCCGGTCTTTCTTGTTTCCATGAAAGGAATGGCGCACCAAATTCTCAACAACGCCTAGATTTCGTTTGATGTAGATTTCAGCCCGGTCCTGCCATTGGTGCAGGTAGCGCTTGTAGCCCGCGCTTACTTCGGGGTGATAGCTTTCCTCAACCTTACCGATAATTCCGCAAAGCATGTGCCTATCGCCTGATCCCAATATCCCAATATCGATAAGCCCGCCTAGGTGGTTATAGGCTTCTCGGCGCATGGCGAGACTATATCCAGGATGGCCTCCCCTCGTATAACCAGTCTGGGATTGGACTTCTATTCCACGCGTGTAACAGTAGGCGAAACTCATTTGCATCTTGTCGCCTATGGCGCCGCCGTTTGGGTGAAAGTCTACCGCGTGAGACCACGGCTGAACCACGGGGTGAAGCTGGAGTTTATGCGCGGTCCGTTCCAGCCAGTCCTTTTCGTATCGGGTGTCGGCATCCACATAAATCACGTAGCGCCAATCAGGACAGTGTGCTGTCATGAGCCTAGTCAGATAGTTCTGCAGCATTTCCTTGGACCACATAATGCCGTCTAAGCCAGTAGACCAAATCTGAAAGTGTCTGGGATGGCCCCAGTCAGTCACCTGAGGCGTTCGCACGCCCGTCTGACTTTCAATGGTCCAGAGCTGGGCGCCCTTTCTTTCGATGTCTTCTTTAAATTCATGGAATAGCCGGTATCTAGATTCGTAGCGAATCGGGTTAGAAATAACGGCGATAACGTGAAGCTTTGTAAAATCTAAGGTTGGTAAACCGGGACTAGCAGTGAGAAGCGAAGCCAAAGAGATCCCCCAGGAGTAGGCCTAAGGGATGATCGGCTTGGTATTAAGATAATTGAGACGCTTAATTTTAGGTAGACAATTTTGGAGTTAGTTAAGGGTTTTTAGTTTGGTACGCGTCAAAGCCAGCGTAAATCTCATCACACTTCTCGCACGTGCTTCGCCGGCAAGGTGTTTCAGCAAACTCGCCTGCGTGCACGCGCTTGGCTAGTTCCATATAGCTTAGGCCGCATAGGCGCTTAACTAGATCCGAGCGTGGGTTAGTCCGACAAGAGTGAATCTCATGATAGCTACCCCTGATGACGGCCTGGATTAGTTCGTCCCGGTACCAAGTCTGTGGGTACTGTTCAATCTCGTAAGCGAGTGAGCCTTGAATCTTATGTGGGGTTACGTCCTTCATTTCAAAATTCTAGATTCCATGGCGACAAACTCCCCGGCCAAGGCCAGGCTCATCGTTACTAGGATTTCTCCTCTATCAGATTTTGAGACAACAAGAATTGGCTTTTCTCCTCGGGAGTCTTCGCGCGCTTGGTTGAAAGCCCCCTCAATATTGACCTTACGCATTCTCTTACACTCAATCCAAAACGGCGTATCAATGACATCGCACACCTCACTCCCATCCCGGGATTGTAACCCTCTGCGGGCGTTTGGATAGAACTGTCGAAACCACTTAGCTACAAGCTGTTCGAAGGCGCGTCCTTTTGTTCGGGAGTGGGCGCCGCCCATTAGTCCACCTTCGCTGGCGTTTTGATTACACGCTCTTCGTCTGGTTCAACCCAAAACGCTTGCCCGTCTTTCATGACAAGCTTGCCGTCACTTTCCATATTGATTTTCCACTCTTCTAGTTTGTCTGAGTAAACTCTCGGATCCACTTTTTCTAGGGCAAACGAGATTGGGTAATCATGTGGACCAATTCGAACGATCCCACTTAGGCCCGGATCAACGCCACCGCCGCTGCCTATCGGGTAGTGGGAATTTAGGTGCTCGTTGAATTTGGAGATTAGAGCTAATACTGAGATTGGTGTGAGCATTTATAGCCTGTTGTTAAATGAAACTAATCCCCAGTGCTGGGTTTCAACTAGGGTTGTGGCCCAGACAGACGCGCCCATTTGTCTAGCTACTCGAGAGAATAACCAGTCTTCTGAGAAGAAGTAGGGCTTGCGCGTCTTTTCATCAATACCGACAGTGATATTAAACTGCGCGGTCTCAACCCAGGGCTTTTCTAGGTTAATGAGCATGCAGCCGTTATTCACAAGTAAATCCCCATGAGTGAATGTGGGCGGGAATCTGGATACTTCACCAAGGCTCATGCGGCGCGGGTGATGTAGATCCCCAGTCTCCATGGCGGTGCTGGTTTCTTTGGAATTAGACTTAATGGCAACGACGGCTGATAAAATATCTGCATCAAACTTCTCTGCTTCTTCCACCATGATGTCTAACCAACCGGGAGTAACGGGGACCACGTCGGCATGCAGAATTAGTAAATACTTAATAAGCTCTGGGTTTTCTTTTCTCGTTTTGATGGCGTCGATTAACCCGTCGTTAAGCTGCATTCCCCACGCACTGGTAGACGACATCTTAAGGCTCTTAAGTCGCCCCTTGGGAGAGGCGCCAATGACCGACTGGAGTATGGACATGTGAAGGGCGTAGTTATAGGTCGGAATAAAAAGTTGGACGCTCATTATTTCTTTCCTTCGGCAAATTCCTTTTCGTAGAACCGCAGTCTCTCGTACAATTTCATGATGATAGCTTTGACCTCGGGCTTCATGTGCGCCTTACCTGTGGCGATACATTCTAGGCAATCTAAAATCTCCACATAATCATGCCCAAAGTAGTTTCGGTGCCATTCTTTTCCGGTTTTGTCTGGTTCGGTCATTTTTGATTCCCCCTATTGGCCACCTTGCCTGTGCCCATGCATTTTGGACAGTCAGTTAGGCTAAGCTTCTCTGAGATATCGATTGTAAAGTCTGGAAGGGCAAGATCCCTTAAGTCAAAGATGGGGCCGTGGTCGCAGATTCGTTCACTGATAATATCTCGCCTAGTCTTGGAACGCTTTGCCACGGTGTTGTCGGCTATCTCATCTGAAAATTGTTGAGCGGGCGTATCAAAGTCTTGGTACTCAACCGGAAAAACGTCCCACCCGTTTAGTTGGGCTGCCATTAACCTACCGTGTCCATGTTGAATGGTTTGGGTTTGGTTTGAAATGATAATCGGGTGCCTGATCCCGTTCACGGTCATTAGGTGAGCAAGGTCTTTTACCTGATCATCCGGGTGATCGTTGGCGTTTAATGGATTTCGAATAAGTCTGAGCTTCGCTACTGGAATTAGTTCGTCATATTTACAGCGAATCTTCATTCACGAAACTCCAAAACATCTAGCCAGGCTTCACCTAGCATCCAAAGCGCTGTAATAAAGATGTATATCGGAGCTAAGAGTAACGCCACTGGTAGGATCATTAACCCCAAAAGAATTCGTTTCACCTTTGCCCCATAAAATTCTTAATCATGAACACCACGCCCGCCGCTGCACCCACCCCAACACCTAGAGTAAAGCACACAATGTTAATCAATTCCTCTCTCGGTGGGGAGTAGAGTTTGTCTAAGCCGCGTATGATTAGGTTTTTAATTTCCATAAACTTTATCCACCGGCCGCTGTGGCTTAGCAGTTACTTGCGCCGAGATTGGTTACTCAACTACCGGTGGTTGCTTCCCCGTCGACGAGAAACCTTAACAAAAACTCATGTGTAAGACGGCTCGCATCAAAGCCGCAGCCAGTATCAGCCCTGTACCGAATAGAAATCCGTTAGCTATTTGCATTAGTGAATTGTTCATTTTTCCTCCAAATTTCTCTCCCAGCGCTCGCGCCAGTCAGCAGCTTCGCACCCATCGTCTTGGTGTCCATCTGCATAAAACTTTAAAGCCTTGTTCGCTTCGCGGAGCATTGTAAGCAACCTTAGAAACTGCGCAGATATGGCCGGGACAGCACCGTCTCTTTGCATTCTATTAACTGCACCCAGGCCTTGCTCAACCCACTCTTCAATCACGTCTTTAGGTTTGGTCATTCCGTCTTTTCCCCATTCCATGCTTTGATTGCCCGGCCCTTGGCCGAGCTCTTAAATTGAGCCGACTGACCAACGGTGCCACAGTTAACACAAACCAAACTCACCGCACCGCTCGTCATATGAAACAACAATCGCGTATCTATGCCCCCACAAAACGGACAGGGCCTTGGTTTAAGGGGTTGGGCATTCGTTACTCCAACCAAGTGCTTTACGAGCTGTATCGCCGCCGTATAATTCTCCGCGAATCTCAAAATCTTTTCGCTCTTCCATGCCGAACACGCCAGTGCGCCTTGCGTGAATGGTCCAGTTACTAAAGTCTGCGTAAAACCCCAAGGCATCTACGAGGGCCTGTGGGTCGAATTCCATGTTGCAACCACGACAAAACACTTGGAACTCCCCAACATCAATCCCGGTACCTGGGCCAGTTCTCTCATGCTTACAGTTCATCTCTTCGCCCTCGGAAACCAAATCATACCGACCCCGACCACGACCCCGACCTCGACCACGACTTCGACC